>Ga0206890_1130_pt1 | contig 23276 bp, 18 predicted proteins | sample Alteio_BWOrgHeat_58_FD_152960 | JGI IMG/M metagenome (GOLD analysis project Ga0206890, IMG submission 152960) | Enriched cells from forest soil in Barre Woods Harvard Forest LTER site, Petersham, Massachusetts, United States - Alteio_BWOrgHeat_Nextera6 ... | reverse complement strand
TACCAGGCGGAACATGGAGTAGTAGCGCCTCAGCAACGGCAACTATTACCGGGAGCATATTGCGTGGTTTAACAACAGGAACAGATACCATTCGGTATTCCGTTACCAATAGCTGCGGCACGGCAGTAGCTGTAAGAATAGTAACAGTAAACACATTGCCCAATCCCGGCTCCATCAGCCTGATAGATACGATTTGCACCGGGTTTACCTACTTGCTAACGGACTCCATAGCGGGCGGCGCCTGGAGCGCCAGCAACAGTGCCATAAGCGTTTCAGCAGCGGGATTGATCAGTGCATTATCAGCGGGTGTGGATACAATAACCTACAGCCTTACCAATATGTGCGGGACAACATCAGCAAGCGCTGCCATTGCGGTTAAGGCTATGTCTGCCCCTGATACAATAACGGGATTGCCCTTTGTTTGTGAGGGCGGCACAGATACACTCACAGTAACGCCGCAGGGTGGAGTATGGGGCAGTAGCAATGGGAATGTGACAATTACCCCCACAGCTACCGGGGCCAGCATTTTCGGCGTATTGCCGGGAGCCGATACCATCACTTACACCATGCCGGGTGAGTGCAGTGCGGCGGGGGGTTTATACCCTATTACAGTGCTATCTGTAAACCAGTGCGATTCGAATACAGGGGCCTCACCCCAGCCCTCTCCGAAGGAGAGGGAGGTATTGCGTGTTTGGCCGAATCCTAATGATGGAACGTTTATGGTGCTACTGTCGTCGGCGATTGACGAGGGGGTGGAGATTTTGATCACTAATGTTATTGGGGAGAAGGTAAGAGAGGTGAGTACAGTTACTAACAGGATTACGGAGATAAAATTGAATGATGCAGAAGGGGTCTATTTTATTACTGCTTCCAGTTCGGGAGGTAATTATGAGGCGAAGGTGGTAGTGGGGAAGTAGTTGGCAGGTTGAAAAGTCAAAGGGTCTGTGCTTCATGTTGGTATTTAATAAAGTTGCCCGATAGAAATCCGTCCCTGGGCTGTGTCCCTTCGATTCCCCTGCGCGGATTAATAGCGATCGGCACTTGAACGGTGCCAATCCTTCGATTCCTCAGACAGGCTCAGTAGTGGAACAGGCGTACAAGAGTGCGACGCAACGATGCCCAATAGCAACAATACTGTTTGGACAATATTCTTAATCTTTGGCTGAATGCAATGAGCTGCCATCTAATGAGTCTATCCTGTCGGGAAAGAATGGAGCTGAAAGACTGATTTAGTTGCGTATATTTATATGGACAATCATTTCCTTTCCTAAAGCGCGTGTTTATGAAGCCAGTCATTTTGCTTTTTGTGTTCTCTTTTTTACAAAGTGCGTACGGGCAGGATTTTTGCAAACGGATAAAAACCGAAATATCGGATGATAAGACGATGTTCGATTACTCATCGCCTTATGACCCGCAGAAAATCCCGGCAGTGCGGGTAACGAGGAAGTACAGTACAGACCCGGATATAGGATTTGATAACTTCTCCCTTATCTTCCAGATAACAGGCAACCTGGATGATATTTATACTAAAACACCCGAAGGCGGCCAGGTGGAAAAAGACGAGAAAAGCTTAGTGGTAACGTTTGATGATAAAACAAAATTGGTGGAAGATACCATTGCCGTGAGCCACGACGTAAGCGATGACCACATGCAGGCAATCAGGCTTGCCTATTATCCGCTTACAGAAGCCAATATAAAAGACCTTGCTTCAAAGAAGATTATAAAATTTAGCCTTGCCGGAGTGGAACAGACCGTAAATGGCGACAGTGCAACTGCCATTATGCATTATGTTCAGTGCATGAAGGCGGTGAAGTAGAAGCCCCTCCCGAGCTTTGCTCCTTCCCTTGCAGGACCCCCCCCAGGGGGAGGAGATGTAGCGTATGCGTGAAGACCCCGGCTGTATTTGCTCATTCGGCAATGTCATTTTCAAATATTCTCAGATATAGTTGTAATAGGTGCAGCACACCATCTAAACCTTAAAGCTTAGCTCTAAGCCCTTTTACCTCGGCTGAGGTAACCGCGATGCCGCTATTGCCAAAGCTGCTATACACATAAGTAAGCACTGAGGCAATTTCTTCATCGGAAAGTTGCTGGGGAGGCATTGTGCTGTTAAAGGTCTTGCCGTTCACCGTTATTTCCCCGGCGCTGCCCTTGAGGACTTGTAGTATGGTTTTCTCTTTATCAGAAAGATAGTCTGACTTTGCAAGCGGGGGGAAAGTATTGGGCAACCCTTCGCCATTTGCCTGGTGGCAGGTGATACAGGTCTTTTTATAAACAGCCTCGCCGGGCGCAACAGCAGGAGCATCGCCCGAATTTGCCGCAGTTCCGGAAGATCCGGAACCGCATGAGGACAGCAGAAAAATAGCGAGCCCTATAATTGCTGATAATTGTATCTTCTTCATTTTCCTTGCTTTAAAAATTTGAAATTCCCGCCATTTGCTATTGCAAACAAAAATAAATAACTAAATTTATACGAATTCGTGATAAGCAAAATCGAATCAAAAATAACTTTTAGTATTGAAAAATATACTCTTTTACTTTTTATTGCCCTTTTGCATCACTATTATTTCCTGTGGGAATAACAAACAGGCAAATAGTGCCGCTACTCCGCGCGAAGTGGTGAAATACCCGGAGAAGGGCGACATGTATTTGCTTACAGACAGGCCTCCGCAATTAGAAACACCCTTAAATATCCTTAGGCAGGACATCACTCCCAATGAATATTTTTTTGTGCGCTGGCATCTGTCGCAGATAGTTACTAAAATTGATATCGACACTTTCCGGCTGTATATAAACGGCGATGTGGACAAGCAGTTGACCTTGTCTATGAACGACCTGAAAACGAAATTCGCCCCGGATTCCGTTATTGCGCTGGCTATATGTTCCGGGAATTCCAGGTCCACTTTTTCCCCCAAAGTACCGGGCAGCCAATGGGGCAATGGCGCAATGGGCAATGCCAAATGGAAGGGTGTGCGGCTTAAGGATATACTGGCGATGGCAGGAGTAAAAAACGGCGCAATAAATGTTTCTTTCCAGGGCATGGACAAGGGCGCATTGCCGGGCGTTCCCAATTTTGTTAAATCGCTCGAACTAAGCCATGCTATGGACGGGGAGGTATTGGTAGCTTATGAAATGAATGGCGAGCCAATACCTATGCTGAACGGCTATCCGCTGAAATTAGTGGTGCCCGGATGGTATGCGACTTACTGGGTAGGCTCGTTAAATACAGTAAATGTGCTGGCTGATACCTTCCATGGATTCTGGATGGATAAGGCGTACCAGGTGGCGAAAAACCCGGCATTGAATGAATCGCCTGACAGCTTGTCTAAAAGCACTGTGCCATTAACGAATATAAATTTGCACAGCATTTTTGTGGAGCCGGAACCGGGCGATACCGTGACCGTTAATAAACCCCGCCTCGTAGAAGGCCTTGCGTTCAATGATGGTGCGCGGATACAGAAAGTTGAAGTGTCTTTTGACAACGGAAAGACATGGATGGAAACAAAACTAAATCCCGAACTGGGCAAATACTCCTGGCGGCGGTGGAAGTGTGACTGGACACCGAAAACAGCCGGTAGGTACCACCTTTGTGTAAAAGCAACTGATGAAAAAGGGCGTACGCAACCGGATAAACAATGGAACAGGAGCGGTTATGCAAGAGATTTTATTGAACATTTAGACGTTACCGTCAACTAATGGTATGACTATAAAAACACGTTACCTGCTTTTTTCCCTGTGTGGTATTTTATCGGTTTGTGGTTGTCGCCAACAGCAACAGGAAGCTGCAAAAATGCCGCCCAATACATTTACCATCAACGGTAGTGTAAGAGAAATGAATATATGGCCGGAGAACACAACATTCCCAGAACATGAGGGCAAGGCTGAGTTTGTATCCTACTGCGGTATTTGTCATTCATTAAAGTATATTAGTTCTCAGCCCGATTTCCCCCGCAAAACGTGGGATGCCGAAGTCCATAAAATGATTGCTAAGTACAATGCGCCGATAGATTCCGTAACGGGTAAGAAAATCGTGGACTACCTGGTGGCTATAAAATCGAAACCCTAACCCTGGAAGGGAAGTGTTTTGGACAGCGCCGGACGGGCCCCGCCCTAATGGGAGATGTTACTTACCGCTGGTCTTTTTAGACTATTTTTGCGGGGACTCAAATTCGGTTCGTATATCATCGTTACCACTACATGAAAATAGCCTATATCAGTTGCCTGGACCATGAGCAGTATTCCGTGGGCTATGACGATGAAGAATCGCTGCTGCTGCAATTCCTGCTGAAAAAGGGGCTTGACATTGAACGACGGGTGTGGAACGACCCTGCTGTTGACTGGCAACAATATGGTGTGGCAATACTTAAATCTCCATGGGATTATCACGAGTGCATCGAAGAGTTTAATACCTGGCTGGACACCCTAGAGACACTACGTATAAGGTTACTGAACCCAATTGAAATTGTAAGGTGGAATAGCGACAAACATTATCTAAGCGATATTGCGAAGGCAGGGCTTAAAGTTATACCGTCTTTATTTATCGAGCGCGGTGCCAGGCCCGCCTTATCACCTCTCTTTGATGAGCTGCAGGCAGAAAAAATAATCATCAAGCCATGCATCGGCGCAGGCGCAAAAAGTATTATTCATCTTGCCATTGACGGGATCAATGAACAACAGTCTGTCATATATCAATTACTTGCTAAGGAGAGCTACGTAGCACAGCCCTTTATGAACGAGATATTTGACGGTGAATGGTCTTTTGTTTTCCTCAACAGCCAATTTAGCCACTGTGTGCTAAAAATGCCGGGTGGCGGGGATTTCAGGGTGCAACATTATCATGGCGGCAGCATGCAGGCAGTGAAAGCCAAACCAGCTCACTTAAAAAATGCAGAAGATTATGTAGCGCAGTTTGGTAAAGGCGCGCTATACACGCGGGTGGACGGCGTGATCTGCAATGGCGAGTTTCACCTGATGGAACTTGAACTTATAGAGCCCTACTTGTATTTGGACACGTATCCCGGTGCTTATGAGCATTTTTATAGCGCGCTGCAGGAGCTAATCCGGCCTTATTCAATTATTAGGTAATAGTTTCATTTTAAGGGAGCTTTGTCTTCCATCGAGCGCCAATTGGGGGGTATACTATGATTGCTTTTTTTTGAATATATGAGAAATATCTAAAAAAATTACCGCTTTATCATTTATTTAACTAATTTGCTCGTGTTATTTATTTACCATACATCAAAACTCCATAAAAAATGAAAAGAATTATACTCAGTATTGCTACACTTGTAGCATGCACGTTGTGTGTGAGCGCGCAACAGCGTACTATTTTATACCAAGAGTTTACCGGGGAGAATTGCGGGCCTTGTGCGGCTGCCAATCCCGGCCTTGAATCTCTTGTAGCTGCCAATCCCGGCAAGATAATACATGTTACCTTTATGGAGCCGGTGCCGTCGACCGGATATTTTTACGAAACTACTTCAGCGGTATTTGGCCTCATGTATGGTTGCACTTACCCTTCTCCCGGCTATTATAGCGCCGTATGGGGCCTGTGGGGAACTTGCTTTACTCCATCAGGTTTTATTGATGGGCACTTACCTGATTCAAGTGCGCCGTCAACAGGAAATCCTTGCGGCGGTTGCGGAAATGTTGCGGGTTTTGTTCAGAGCGATATTGATGCTGAGTATGCCGTACCGTCTCCTTTTAATATTACGGCCACGCACTATTTTAACACGGCACATGATAGCGTATATGGCAAGGTAATTATACATGGTGTATCTGCATATGGTGGCAGTCACCTGAAGCTGAGAGTTGCTTATGTTAAAACAATGAACTTTTCCCGGCCACCCGGCACCAATGGGGAAACTCATTTTGAAAATGTCGCACGTACCATGTTTCCCGCCAGTGCAGGCGACTCTGGCCAAATTATTGCAGCACATTGGACAGCCAGTACCGTTGATACATACAGTTATAGTGGTAAAATCGCTCATTTAGATACCTTCACAAATGTTACGGTAGTTGATTCTAATTTTGCTGTATGGATCCAGAATGATTCCACGACTCCTGCTGTTACTACAGACTTTAGGGTATTGCAGGCTGCAATGTCAGTATATACGCCACCGGTTACACATTCAGGCGTCGCCACGTTAACGACTTCTTCCATCAGCCTCAATATTTATCCTAATCCTGCTAAAGAAAGCGCAACCGCATATTTCACTTTAAGATATGATGCAGATGTGCAGGTAAAGGTAACAGATGAGCTCGGGCATATTGTAACAAGCGTTCCTTCGCAAAGCTTGAACGCAGGCAATCAAAATATAACCATTGCAACAAATACCTTGGCTACCGGCATTTATGCGGTTACGGTGCAAGTAGGGGGTGAGACTTTTACCCAAAAACTTTCTGTTACGAGATAAACGTTAGGAAATGATTAAAAGACCACCGTTGAATGATTCAACGATGGTCTTTTTCATTTATTTCCACATGGTTAACATTTATATATACTAGTCGAATTAGCCGTATGTTAATTAAAAAATAAAATTTTTTTCCTGTTTGTATTATTTTTCCCTAATTTCGTCAGTCTAAAATTATTTTAACAACATCTATATTTAATTAAAAAGCAAAAAAATGAAAAAGATTTTACTTGGTTTAACATTCGCATGCCTTGGGATAGCTGCCACGAGTTACGCCCAGACAATACAGTTGCAAAACTTTGAAAGTGGCATGACACCATGGACAGTAAGGACCGTGGGTGGCGGCGGTGGCTGGGCAGTTGTCAGCGGCATTACGCCTACGCAATTAGGCCCGATAAACGCGCATACACATTATGCAGTTGTAAATGAGGGTCTACTAGGCACAGGTCAATACAATGACCCTACCGAAATGTATGGCCCCGCATTCAGCCTTGTGGGATATGCCAACCCCTATTTGTCTTATGACTGGGTCTATTTTCAGGCATGGTTAAGTGCTGCTCCCCATACAGCAGAGCAAGCATGGATAGAGATTTCTACTGATGGTGGAACAACCTTTGCATTATTAGATAGCATTTTAGCTCCGGCAAGCGGGGACTGGGAAACTAAGTTTATCAGCCTTTCTGCATATACGGGTGATGCCAGTTGCGTTCTTCGGTTTTGTTACACAGACAATGGCGCCCAGATCATAGGTGTCGCTGTGGACAATATCAATGTATTTAATGCACAAGCTAACGACATTAGCATGGTTTCTGTTACCCCGGTTGCGGGTGATCCCGGCGCGGACTTCGGGCCAAATCCTACAAGTTTCACAATTGGAGGTATCGTACGCAATATAAGCCCAACTGCTATGACTGCCTTCAGCGCTTCGTATTCAGTTGCTGGCGGGGCTGCGGTTACGACTCCGTTTACAGGTCTTAGTATCGCTCCTATGGCTACTTACACTTTTACCTGCACTCCTCCATATGCAGATGCTACAACAGGCAGCCAGGGTGTACAAGTGTGGGCTACCGTACCAGGTGACCCTAACACCAGCAATGACTCAGGGATTTCCGCAGTGAACATATATACTAACCTGCCCAACAAAATAGTAACTTTCGAAGAAGGCACGGGTATGTGGTGCGGTTATTGCGTTCGCGGGATCATCTTTATGGATTCGCTGGAAAAAAATGATTCCGCAAGTGTAAATATTGTTGCAGTACATGATCAGTTGAATGGAACAGACGAGTTGGCTGCTGAAAATACATTAACAGCGGATTATGACAAATTTGTGAGTTACTTCCCCGGGTTTACAGGCTATCCCGGCGTGTTAGTTGACCGTCGTTACGTAATAGATCCGTCTGATGCATTTACTTACCACGATGGTATGACAAGCTATTTCGGATATGCAGACGTTACTTCACATTTCACGATCACGCCGGCAAGCGGATCTACCGCAGCTAAAATTAATGTATCAGGAACCGTGACCCCCGGCATTCAAATGACCGGCAGTTGGGGCCTCGCCCTGGTTATATCAGAAGATAATGTACATAACAATTCTTATTATCAGCATGATTACTATAGCAATGATAATCCGGGTGGCAGCGCAGGCCCGCTTTATGGAGTTGGCTATAATTTCCAGGATTCTGTGTTCAGTATTGCCGGTTCTTCCCTATATTTCAAATTTGTAGCCCGTTATTCTAATCCTGACATGTACACATCACCGGGTGGTCTGACAACCTTCTTACCAACCTCGATGGACGTTGGGTCTGCAAATAATTTCACCTTTCCACCAATTTCTATAGCTTCTGATTGGAACCCTATCCATTTGAGGGCAACAGTAATGCTGATTGACAATAATGCGACTGACAATACCTATATGCAGATACTGAACAGTAGCGGTCATGTAAGCCCATTGCTCGGCGTTTCAAACACCACTGCGGGAATTGAGAAATTTACTGTTTTCCCAAATCCTGCAAAAGAGCAGGCACATGCATACTTTAGCCTTAATGCAACCGGTATGGTTAGATTTGCTATTTATGACGCTCTTGGCCGGGAAGTGTTTGGCGTACCTGCCGAAACAATGCAGCAGGGTGATCAGCAGATCAATTTCTCTACTGCTAATTTGCCAAGTGGAATTTATGTTGTTTCTCTTTCTACAGCTACAGGAACCTTAACACAGAACCTTTCTGTATTAAGGTAATCGGTATTTAATCTTTTTTCAGAGGCTGTCTTCAATAAAGGAGGCAGCCTTTTTATTTATTCTTAGTGTTCGTTTGACATAAAATAATTATCTGATTTAAAGCAATATATGTGCTAACTGGTAAATTTATTTTGTTAGCCTTTCTGCCACATTTTTTAACAAGATTTTCATAGAGTTTCTATAATATTTTTGCAGGGAAGTAAATTTATTACTAAATTGCATTGTAAATAATGCTGAAATGAAAAAGATTTTACCCTTATTGATAGCTATGCTTGCCCTGTCACCCTCACTATTGAGAGCGCAACAGGATTTTAACGTGGCCGAGGATACGGTGGTGGCTACAACGGTTACTACACCAGTGTATGATGACATAACAACCAGTTCGACCGCTGGCATAAAACTCAACTGGAAAGTAGTTTATTCGAATTTTCCTGCCGACTGGCTTGCGGATACTGCCTTAGGGCTGTGTGACAACAATGTATGCTATGGAAATAACAGCGGAGCACTTTACCCGACCGGTGCAGCACATGTTTCAAATAATTATTTCGCAGGTTCTCCGGGGGGGTTTGATTATTCGCCAAATTTGACCGGCGCAAGCCCCGGAACATACCTACTTACTGTACAGTTTAATGACCTATCTGGCAGCAGAACCGCAACTTTTGTAATCACAAGAGGTATTGTATCAGGTATAAATAACATCAACAATTTTTCGAGCGATGTGTCTTTATATCCTAACCCTGCACGTGATGAAGTAAACGTGGTTTATGACGCCAATGCAGATATCAAAAACATTGCGGTATACAATATTATCGGTAAAGTGATGGCTGTTTACAAAGTGAGTGGCCCCAGCGCCAATTTGAACCTTGAAGCAATGCCGTCAGGTATTTATTTTGTGAGATTAGCCAACTCTTACGGGCAGGTAATAGCAACAAAGAAATTTACAAAGCAATAGGGTAGCCTTATTTATTTCTAATAATTGGGCCCCATATAGCCCCCTTATTATGTAAAGTCTATATTCACTTTGCCATTATATTTATTTTGTGTAAATTGCGGTAACAAATCGTTGTTATGAAAAAGATTTTACCGGTCGTTTTATATATTTTGAGTTTCTTTTCACCAGTTTTACTGAGGGCGCAAACTTCTTTTTCCTTGCAATCTGCCCCCTCTGATTCAATAACGTATACCTATACCGGTACAGGGGAATACCCGGATAACATAACAAATACAAGTGCAAATGGTGATTCTATTACTATTACCTGGCACGTAGTTAATACCAACTTCCCTGCCACATGGCTTACCTCTTCTGCATTTGGTTTTTGCGATAATAATCTCTGTTATCCTAACTTTTCAAATTCATTATGGAATGGTACAACGGGAGGTGTTCATACATCAGCATATCTTAGACATGATTCTACCAGCCTGTTTGCGCTTTCCCTTGCTCTGCCGCCTTCAGCTACCGCTGCATGTTACTGGATGAAGGTAGCGGCTTCTGTTACCGGGTCAACGGCCAGTGCAGATACCGTTACTTTTGTTATTTGCCAACCGGTTACTTCAGGAGTAACAAATATTGGCAATACAGAAAGCAATGTTACCTTGTATCCAAACCCGGCGCGCGATGAACTGAACCTTGTTTATGACGCAAATGCCGATGTAAAAAATATTGCTGTCTATAATATTATAGGCAAGATAATGGCTGTGTATAAAGTTAGCAGCAACAGCAGCGCTAATCTGAATCTTGAAAATATCCCTTCCGGTTTTTACTTTGTGAGATTAGCCAACTCCTTCGGGGAAGTAGTAGCAACAAAGAAATTTACCAAACAATAAAATAATCTTACAAACGGGAAATAATAAGTGTAGTGTACCGCAATTGTGGAACATTATTATTTGACCTGACTAAGGCGATGTTTTCGAATTAATAGGCCTTATTTTTTGGCTTAGGTTCGGGATGCATGACACGATCACGATATTTGCGAGAGCAATTATTACTCTGTACATGATCTGACTATGTATGCTTCTGCGAGCATTGCAATCTGATGGTAGTTAATAGTGAAAGATTTTCAGCCCGATTGGCTTATTGATACCGCTTTCCGGATGTGTGATAACAACCAATGTTATGGTAATAAATCGGGGGGCTTTGGAACGGTACAAGCGGGGGTGTTTACACTACCGGCCGGTATGCTCCTGGCACTGCTGATGGCTCGTTTTGCTATGCTCCTGACTTGGTTGGTGCGACGAGCTCCGGCACGCATTATGTTATACCAATTGTACATTAAAATCCGGCAGGAGAAAATCTCACGCAAAGGCGCAAAGACGCGGTTTCCACGTTGCGTTTTAAAGACCGCAAAGGAGGGACACAATGCCGACTTTTAATGTTTAAACGATATTACTTTTAACCCACATTGCAGTTCACTCCGGTCGATTTGTTAAAAAGCCGGCGTGAAATTGTTAAAGCGGTCTTCAATATCGCCTACATTTTCGATGTGTATCTTTATAAGTGATTGATTATAAACACTGCTAATAACCAAAAGTGTTTTGTAGTCCAACCGCATAGTTGTGCTGGTATTGGGTGGATTCTATCTTTGTAGTTGATGTTCCTCAAGAGTGTTTTTAAGACGATAAAGTCCACTGGGGAACGGAAAGAATATTTCCGTTTATGCGAGAGTTATCGTTGTGAAGGTTCTGTGCGGCATCATACTATTATTCAGTTGGGGGCTTTAGAAGAGTTGCCGGATGTGGAGCAGCGCAAGACCCTGGCACGGCGCATAGAGCAATTGGTAGAAGAGGGCAGGCAAGACAAGACGGTACTCTTCGCACCCTTCGGGACTATTATTGAGCAATTGGCCGTCAAGTTCTATGCCGCAATAAAACAGAAGGAACGTCTGGACATAGCTGCAGGGAAAGACTACCATATTGTTGATGTGGACAGCGTGAAGAATAAGCAGGTACGTGAGGTAGGTGCTGAGTGGCTGTGCCTTCAGACCCTTGGCCAGTTGCAGATCAGGGAGTTCCTGCGGCAAAAGGAATGGAGTGAAGAGCAGATCGGCCTGGCACTGACCCATATAACGAGCCGTGCAGCTTACCCGGCTTCTGAGCTACGTACCAGCCAGTGGATCAAAGACAACTCGGCAGTATGCGAGCTGACAGGTTACGATATCCAAAAGATCACCAAGGACAAACTATATGGCATCAGCCATAGCCTGTACGCGGTCAAAGATGACCTGGAACTGCATTTGAGCAAACGCACCAATGAACTTTTTGACCTTGATGACAAGATCATTCTATACGACCTGACCAACACTTACTTTGAGGGACAGAAACGCAATAGCAACCTGGCACAGTTCGGCAGGAGTAGAAAAGCGTTCTGATGCAAAGCTGGTGGTATTAGGTGTAGTTGTGAACGTAGAGGGCTTTCTAAAGTACTCCAACATCTATGAGGGCAATACCGCCGATGCTACTACACTGGCGGGTATCATAGAGCAGATGGGTGACCGGACATCGGTGACCGGGCGCAGGCCTGTTGTCGTCCTTGATGCAGGCATAGCTACAGAGGCCAATATAGAACTGCTGCGTAGCAAAGGTTATAAATACATGTGTGTATCCCGTTCCGGACTCAAAAAATACAAAACCTGCACAGACAGCAGCCCTGTACAGGTGCAGGACAATAAAGGCCAGTCCATAACCCTGCAAAAGGTAGTGGTAGATAACTGCCCGGACAGATTCCTGCATGTACATAGCAGCGCTAAGCAACAGAAGGAAGAAAACATGAAAGCACAGTTTGTACAACGCTTTGAGCAGGGGTTGCAGCTAATAAAAGAGAGCATTGGCAAAAAGGGTGGGGCTAAAGGATATGCTGTGGTATGGGAACGCATCGGAAGGCTTAAAGCGAAATACCCGAGCATTCACCGGTACTATGATATTGAGGTGATAAAAGACGTCAGGGACATTGTTACCGAACTAAAATGGCAACAGAAGAAGGTAGCGACCAAAGAAGGCATTTATTTGTTGCGCACCAATATGAATGAACAGGAAGAGCATACCCAATGGATGATATACAATACCATCCGCGAAATAGAATACACATTCCGCACCCTGAAGACCGACCTTGACCTACGCCCCATCTATCACAAGAACGATGAAGCAACGAAGGCACATCTGCATCTGGGGTTGCTGGCGTATTGGGTCGTCAACACCATACGTTACCAGCTCAAACAAAACGGGGTCAATAACGAATGGCGCGACATTGTCAGGATCATGAATACCCAGAAAATGGTGACCACCACTATGAACAACAACAGGTATGAACAGATCGTTATCCGCCAGTGCAGTGAACCTTCCGAAAAGGTCACCGACATCTACACAGCCCTCCGTTATAGACAAGTCCCATTTGCAAAAAGAAAATTTGTAGTCCCCCCTGCCAAAACCGCAAAAAGACAAGCCTCTGAAAATGAGATAGGATTATCCGGTTAGACTGCAATCTGGGTTAAGCTTTCAGATTCAACAGTTCGCGATATGGAACATTTAGGATCAGTCGGGGAGCACCTTCGGGTGTAGGCAATACCAATAGCGTGTCAGCCGAAGTCTTGTTATGTCCTAATCCTGCCAATGATGAGTTGAACCTTGTTTATGATGCCAATGCAGATGTAAAAAATATTGCGGCCTACAACATGATGGGAACAGTAATGGCCATATATAAAGTAGACGGCCCCAGCGCCAATCTGAACCTTGAAGCGATGCCTTCCGGTATCTACTTCGTACGATTATCCAACTCTTACGGACAAGAGGTACCGACAAAGAAATTTACAAAGCAGTAGAGTAGAAGTTAGCGCGTTTTTTAGAGCCTTCTTAGTCAGGCGATTTTTATTTGCGCCCACGACCTATTCAAAATACCGTATCATACACTCTTTGAGCATACGCTCCTGCTCACCAATCCCATTTGCGGTTACATGCTGCAGCTCGTTAAAATGCGGCCAGTTATCGGTATCCCTGCCCACATATTCGTAATAGCCAAGCTGGCATAGTAAAGTGCATACGGCTATGTGCATCAGATCCTGTTTTTGCTCTTTGGAGAATTTCTTTCGCGGCAGGTTACCCAATTCGTTAACTCCTATTAAAAATAAAATCCCCTCCATGTCCGGCACCCTGCCAAAACGCTGTTTTAGCAGCATTTCCGTATCTGCCCACCTTTGTTCGAAATTTTCCATAATAGTCCCTCTTCCGGACTCCCCCTTCGACTATCGTTCAGTACAGGCTTGGGAGGAGATGTTATCTGATTAAAACGTAAAATTAGACGATTAAGTACAAAACGCACTAATCAAAATTTTAGATTGCCTATAATAAAAAACCGCTCCGGAGAAAGGAGCGGTTTTTATATGATTGTGTGTGATTGATCTCTTAATGCGATTCTTCCCCAGGCCTTAAGGGAGTGGTTTGCTGAATGAAGTCATTACCATGGCCGTCATCTTTGTAATCATAAGGCCAGCGATATACTTCGGGAATTTCACCTACCCAGTTGCCATGGCCAGGGTGAATTGGGGTTGTCCACTCGAGCGTTGTAGATCCCCAGGGATTCAAAGACGTCATTTTACGGCCACGGAAAATACTTACAATAAAATTCATTACAAATAAAAGCTGGGTAAAGAACACGATCATCGCAACAATACTAATGAAGGCATTGATTCCCTGGAAATGTTTGAAAGACTCCCATGCTGAGTAATCATAATAGCGGCGTGGCATACCTGCGATACCCTCATAGTGCATTGGCCAGAATATAAGGTATGCTCCTGCGAAAGTGATAAAGAAATGGATATAACCAAGGCTGTTATTCATAAACCTGCCAAACATTTTGGGAAACCAGTGGTATATCCCTGCGAACATTCCAAAAAACGCTGACACACCCATTACGATGTGGAAGTGGGCTACCACGAAATAAGTATCGTGGAGGTGAATGTCAAGCGCAGAGTTACCAAGGAAAATACCGGTAAGTCCGCCGGAAATGAACAAAGACACAAACCCAAGAGCAAACAACATACCTGGTGTAAAACGGATATTAGCACGCCAGATCGTTGTAATCCAGTTGAACACCTTTACCGCTGAAGGAACTGCGATAAGCAAGGTAAGCAGTACAAATATGGAACCAAGGAATGGGCTCATACCGGTTACAAACATGTGGTGGGCCCATACCAGGAACGCCAGCAATGTAATACCGATAAGCGAAATGATCATTGCGAAATAGCCGAATATCGGTTTGCGGGCGTTGGTAGCCAGCACTTCTGAGGCCATACCCATACCGGGCAGCATGATGATATACACTTCGGGATGGCCAAGGAACCAGAACAAGTGCTGGTACAGAATGGCCGAACCACCAATATGTGGAAGCGCGCGACCGCCAATAAATATTTCAGAAAGGTAAAAGCTTGTACCAAAGTTGCGGTCGAATATCAAGAGTACCAAACCGGAGAATAATACAGGGAATGAAAGAACGCCCAAGGTCGCCGTAAAGAACAATGCCCATACGGTTAACGGCAGGCGCGTCATTGTCATGCCCTTCGTGCGCATATTCAGCACCGTAACAATGTAATTGAGACCGCCTAATAGCGAGGATACCACAAATAGTGCCATACTCAAAAGCCATAGATCCATACCGACCCCCGAACCTAACGATGCTTCTTTTAACGCGCTAAGCGGGGGATAGGTAGTCCAACCACCAGACGCCGGGCCTGTTTCTACAAATAAAGAAGTGAACATGAGCACACTGGCAGCAAAAAAGAACCAGTAAGACAGCATATTCATAAACGGAGACGCCATATCGCGAGCCCCTACCTGGAAGGGTATAAGCAGGTTAGCGAACGTCCCGCTAAGGCCGGCTGTAAGCACAAAGAACACCAGTATGGTGCCGTGCATAGTAACCAGGGCGTAATAAAACTCAGGAGAGAGTTTACCACCTTTTGCCCAATCTCCGAGGAATTTCTCCATAATAGGGAAAGTGGAGTCAGGGAATCCAAGCTGCAGGCGGAAAAATACCGAGAATAATGAACCTATAATGGCCCATATTATACCCGTGAACAGAAACTGTTTGGAAATTATTTTATGGTCCTGGCTGAAAATATATTTCCAGACGAAGTGTTGCTCATGATGTTCGTGGCCATGATGGTCGGTAGCAGACTCTGCTCCATGTGCTATATTTGGCCCTTCGATGATAATGTCCGCGTTATTCATTTTTTCACTCTTTTATGGCTAATACTTATAGCCGATTATTTCATCGTTACTGCTTTTACATTTTCTGATTTTGCGGCCGCTTTAGTACTATCGCTGGCTGGTTGGGCCGCAACGGGAGTAGTCGCTGACGGGTTATTGCCAGCATAATAAGAAGGCTGGCTGGCCATCCATTTGTCATATTCCTGCTGTGTTTCCACTATAATAGTACCACGCATGGAATAGTGGCCCTTTCCGCATAGCTGGTCGCAGGAAATTTCATACACAAAATCAGGATTCTGGGTTATATTCTTCATTTGTTCTGTCGTAATGGTCGGCGTAAACCATAGCGTAGTAGTAATACCGGGTACAGCGTCCATTTTTAGCCTGAAATGCGGCAGGCCCACGTCATGTATCACATCTCTCGAACCTATCAATAACTTTACTGGCTTGTTAACTACCAGGTGCAGCTCACCATTCTGGGAAATAATATCATCCATGTTGTGGGGATCAGTCCAGTCAAGGCCCAGCACATTATTAGCATCATTGATCTTGCGGAAATCCCTTTTACCCAGCTCATTGTCTTTACCGGGGTAACGAATCAACCAGTTAAATTGCTTGCCAACTATCTCTATTACCTTAGCATCGGGTGGGGCGGGAGACGTAACATCAAACCAGTTCTTCAACCCGATAGCTACCAGTATAGCCATTGCTATTGCCGGTATAGTAGTCCAAATAATTTCGAGTTTATTATTATGCGGAAAATAAAATGCAGTGCGCTTATCCTTCGCCTGGTACCGGAAACAAAACCAAAATAGCACTGCCTGGGTAAGAAAAAACACAATGCCGGTAACAATTAATGTTACATTGAACATAGAATCGTAGTTCTCTCCCGTTTTACAGGCCGCGATGGGTAACATTCTGCCAACAAATAACTCATTGCATTTCCATATGCCCCACATACTCAGCAGGAACATCACCAGCAGCAAAAATGCAATAGTGCGGTTTGTCTGCGCTTTCACTTTCTCTTCACCGCGCAGCACAGTGGCGTATTCGCTAGCTTTTCCTATCTGGTAGATAATGATAAATACCAGGACTATCAATGTTACTATTATAAATACCGACATGGTCGTTCAGCTTATATTTACTAGTTAAATTTTATTCTTCTTTCAATAAATCTCGTTTTCTCAATTCTGCTTAGCTCAAATGCACCACCGTTTCTTTAAGCAATAGGTTATTGTTTGGCACCAACGACGATTGCGTAAGTGTACGGGACACCGTAAATATCAGGATCCCTACAAAACCCATAAATATGCCTATCTCATACCAGTTAATATGCCAGTTAGCACCCAGTGGGCCGGGCATGATCATTTGGTAAAAATCAAGCCAGTGGCCGAAAATCAGGATCATGGCCATAAAGGTGAGCGTAAAGTAATTACGCTTACTTGGGCGGGACATGATGATCAGTATTGGCATACAGAAATTGATAATAAAATTAGCATAGAAAATTACGCTGTATGGCCCCTGCTGGCGCATCTTGAAATATTGTGTTTCATCAGGAATATTAGCATACCACTGCAGCATGTATTGGGCAAACCAAACATAAGTCCAGAAAATACTAAACGCAAACATGAACTTACCCAGGTCATGCATATGCTCGGTAGTTACTAGCTGAAGGTTGCCCTGGTTTTTAAGATAAACTACCCACAACAGGATCAGCGACATGCCGCTCACAAAAGCGCTTGCCCAATTGTACCAACTGAACATGGTTGAATACCAATGCGCCTGTACGCTCATGATCCATAACCATGGGGTAACGCTCATTTGTGTAAGCGCATAAATGAGGATAAATATGCTGGACAAACGAAAAACCTTCCAGTATATCTTAGTATCATTCTTAGGCGCACTTTCCTGGGCGATGGAGAATGCTCTGAATTTACGCCCAATGAGTGACCACGCGCCAATTGCAAACAAGCTGAAGCCAAAGTACACTGCCGGGTTAAGAAATACTTTTTTGCCAAGTAGTATTTTATCGTTACCGGGAGTTACCCATTTATATATTGTATTAACGCCATGCGCATCCCGAAAAGTAAATACTATAAGCAGCGCGACTACGAAGAAAATACTGCCGAACACCCACACATTAGCGCCTATTGCTTCTGGCACGCGGCGATATGCCACGATCCATGATCCTTGAGCCAGTGTAACCGCCGCCTGGATAAAAACGCTTACGGCAGTAATTACGGTAAAAAACACACTATCATGCAAAAGCACCGCCCAAAACCTGGCCCTGTCCACATCAGTCGTATGCTGGCCCATGAGCAAACATGCAATACCTCCTATCAGCGTCAGTATGCCAACCGCTATAAAAGCAAGACTGGTATTTCGTAAGCGTGCGGGTATCTCAAAACGGTCATTCATTGTATGCAACTTTTTTTATTAAAAACGTTTTCAATTTTCTTTTACTTTTTACCTCCATCGCTGTCGGCCTCCATGCTGTCGCCGGGTTTATGGCTCGCATGTTTTTTACCGGGTTTTGCGGTAACAACCGAAGCCATAGGTGCACTTGAAGGCATAGCCTTACTCGTAACAGCCGGGGTCAGTGGTTTTGATGTATCAGTTTTAGCTGTTCCCGCAGGGGCCGCAACCGGCCCTTCGCCGAATACAAAAGGATCGCCACCGTTCTGTGACTGCACTTGCTTGATGTATGCTATAACCATCCAGCGTTGTCTTTCATCGAGCTGGCTGGCGTAAGAGCCCATCATATTCTTTCCGTATTTAGCAGCTGCAAACATTTGCCCAACGGGCATGTGCAGGTATTTGGCATCTTTAAAATTTGCCGGCATGGAGGCAAATTTGCCACTGGTAAATAGCGGCCCTTGTCCGTCAAGGCTTGGTCCATGGCATATTGCACAGTAAATATTGAACAGCCTTCCCCCTTCCTTCATCTCATCCGCATTGAAACGGAGGGAGGTAGTAAACGTTTTGTAGGCTACTGTATCCCCTTCTTTAAGATGGTCAGGAAGCATGTGCCCGCGGGCAATTGTCCCCGAAACAGGCATTCGGCTTGTCTGGCTGTCTGCAAAGTTTGGATTGGATGTATAAGCATCATAAGCACGCGAGTAAGTCATATCGGGTGCATAAATGTGTCCCGGAGTACGACGCATGTTACCTGAGTCGCACGACATCAGTCCAATCGTTATTCCCAGGCTTGTTACTATTATGATTTTAATCTTATTCATATCAAATTCGAAATCTGTTAATTATTATTATCCGGCGTTCAAGGCTTCATATGCTTCCTTCTTATCCCACCTGCCATACCACCAGCCTGTTTCGGCTACCTGTATTGACGTTTCTTTGGCCCCGGTGGCTTTGAGGAAATCAATGACTTCCTGTTCCGAAGTATGCTTGTTAAGCTCTATAGCCATAACAAACAGGTCATCGCTCTGGCGTGGATGAAAAACGTGTTTCTTCACCCCGGGCATGATCTGGTTGAGATAGCAGAAAGTAAGTGTCATGCCTACTGCCGCGAATAATACCGTAAGCTCAAACGTAATAGGTATCCAGGCCGGTAGAGAAAAGTGAGGTTTGCCACCGTATACAATGGGCCAGTCTGAAGTATATATCCAGGAAATAAACCCTACTGCGGTAGAAGTGCCACACAGCCCATAAATAAAACCAGCAATATGGAGGTCGGTACCTTTTAAGCCCAAAGCCTCATCAAGCCCATGTACGGCAAATGGTGTATAGACATCATGTATCTTATAACCGCTGCGGCGCACTTTTTTAACTGCGGGAAACAGAACTTCCTCATCATCGTAAGCCGCTACCGCAAATTTTTTTATAGCCATTTTATATAAAGTTCAAAAAACAAATTCCAAATTCAAGCCGACTAAGGTACTCTTAGTCAATTTATCACTCTTCAATTTTTAATACCAACTCGCCTTTAAGGCAGGTCACTCTATCTCCATCTCCACGCTCATCATAATTCCTTAGCTCCAATCACAACTCCTCCGCACCCCACTTTAGAGGCAGGGTTCAATGATGTGGCACTTCTAAAATATGCTCTTCATCATGATGGGTTGTTGCAATCTGTACAAACTCTTCTGTGCTTTGGTTATCAATTTTCTCCATATCCTTCTTATAGAATTCTCCGGAAGTCTTGAGTATGAATTTAATTTCAGCCACAGCGATAACCGGGAAGTACTTGGCAAACAGGAAGTAGCAGGTGAAGAATAAACCGAATGTGCCGAGATAAAAACCTACCTCAGGCCATTGAGGGCTGTAGTACGACCAGCTCCCCGGAATCCAGTCACGATAGGTGGAGGTGACGATGATCACAAAACGCTCAAACCACATACCGATGTTCACTACAATTGACATTACGAACGTAAAAGGTACATTGCGGCGCAATTTCTTGAACCAAAAGAGCTGAGGAGAAACCACATTGCATGTCATCATAGCCCAGTAGCTCCACCAATACGGGCCCATAATGCGCCATTTGAACGCGCCTATTTCGCCCCATGACTGGCTGTACCATGACATAAACAATTCAGTAAGATAAGCGACACCGACTATCGACCCTGTAAGCACAATGATCTTATTCATTGCTTCGAGGTGGCCGATTGTAATGTATTGCTCCAGGTGCAGTATTTTGCGGGTTACCACCAGCAAGGTATTCACCATAGCGAAGCCCGAGAATACCGCGCCCGCGACAAAATAAGGAGGAAAGATAGTAGTATGCCAGCCTGGAATAACTGATGTGGCAAAGTCGAAAGATACTATCGTATGTACAGAAAGCACTAGCGGCGTAGAGAGGCCTGCAAGCACAAGCGCCAGCGCTTCCTGGCGCTGCCAGTTTTTAGCAGTACCGGTCCAGCCGAATGAAGCGATACCATACATCATCTTGCGGAACTTAGTCTTAGCCCTGTCCCTTATCAGTGAAAAGTCAGGGATAAGGCCGGAATACCAAAACAATAAGGAAACGGTGAAGTAAGTAGAGATTGCGAACACGTCCCAAAGAAGAGGAGAATCGAAGTTTGGCCAAAGAACGCCGCGTGTATTAGGAAGAGGCAATACCCAGAAACCATCCCATACACGTCCCATGTGAAAAATGGGGAACTGGCCAGCGCACATTACAGCAAAGATTGTCATTGCTTCTGCGGCCCGGTTAACACCGGTACGCCAACCCTGGCGGAACAATAAAAGGATTGCAGAGATAAGCGTACCCGCATGGCCAATACCAATCCACCATACGAAGTTGGTAATATCCCAGCCCCAGCCAATGGTACGGTTTACGCCCCACGTGCCCAGCCCCCAGTATACTGCCCAGGTAACGGAAAATATGCCGAAACATAAAAGCAACACCGAAAAGATGAAACCAACATACCACATGCGGCCCGGCTTGCCCTCAATTGGGCTGATAATCTCTTCCGACACCTGGTGATAATTCTTAACCACACCGTCAACCAGTGGTTCTCTTACAAACGATTCGTACTTAATATGCATAGCACGTAATTAGTATTTTTAAAATTAACCCCAACCCCTCAAGGGGCTTCCCCACAAAACCTTTCACTCCTGTCAAATATCTTTTATCCTGTAAACCGTCTTATCTTTCTACACTTACAATTTCCTCGTCAACTGAGCCATTAAGCTCTTCTAAATATGGTACTTAAGGAAGTCGTTCTTGTCTTCCGTAAGTGCATCGATTTCTTCCGTATTCCTGATCTTAGCGAGGTAATTTACATTTGGAAGCGTATGTATATGCTCCAGCACGTAAAATGTACGCTCCATCTGTTCCTGCTTGCGTAGCTTGAATATTTTGCTCTCCTTATCTTTAACATTACCGAATGTAATAGCATCGGCCGGGCAAGCTTGCTGGCAGGCAGTTTTCACTGCGCCATCTTTCATCGGATGCCCTTCCTTCTTCGCCATCAGTTTTGCTTCCTGCAGACGTTGTACGCAAAAACTGCACTTTTCCATTACACCACGGCTGCGCACCGTTACATCCGGGTTCAATACCATGCGCGTCAGGTCGTCATTAATATCATCACGGCGGCCATCTTCATAAAGGTTATCTGCAAAGCAATCAGCGCCATTCCAGTCCATCCAGTTGAAGTGACGAACTTTATAAGGGCAGTTGTTAGCACAATATTTAGTACCGATACAACGGTTATACGCCATTTGGTTGAGACCCTCCGAACTATGGTTGGTAGCAGAGACCGGGCATACATTTTCGCATGGTGCGTTATCACAATGCTGGCACAGCATCGGCTGGAAAACAGTCTGGATGCTGTCCGGGTTGTCAACCATGCCGCTGAAGTAACGGTCAATACGTATCCAGTGCATTTCATGCGCTTTCAGCACATGATCCTTACCTACTACCGAAACGTTATTTTCAGCCTGGCAGCCCATAACACAGGCCCCGCAACCTATACAACTGTTCAAATCAATAGACATGCCCCATTTAACGCCTTCGTAAGCATAGTTTGGATACAATGTTCCATTTGCCCGGAAACCTTCTTCCGTATTTGAATCAATTATTGGCTCTTTACCTTCTTTACCTTCTTCTTCCCAGGGTACGGAGGCAAATTCTGCTATTTCCTGGCCACGCTCTTTCAGTAATATATTCGTGTCTTTGCTGAATTCGTCCAGGGTATATTCATGCACCACAGGGCGGGCTTCATAGCTGCTGTGCGTCTGCACGATGGCTACTTCATACTTATCTTCTGTCTTTGCAATAGTTACATCGGCATGGTGCTCAATTGTCAGCCCATTGTATTCCATGAACGGGTAAGCATTTTTGCCGCCCTTTGTGTCATCACTTGCTGCCGCCCGGCCCACTTTTGCGTCCCGGCCGTAGCCCACAGCCACAGCTACTACATCGTTGTGCATACCGGGAACTACAACAATCGGGAGATTCACAGAATAATTGGCCGATTTTACGGTTACTACACGTTTTTTAGTGTCAACTTCTGTAAATCCGGTGAGTTCTGCATCCAGTTCCCTGGCGCGCTTGGGCGACATACATACATAGTTGTCCCAGGTAGCTCTCGTAATAGGATCCGGCATTTCCAGCAACCATGGATTATTGCTCCAGGCGCCGCCATGGCCCATACCTATTTTTTGATAAACTACCAGTTCAACGCCGGAGTGCGGTTGTTTAGCCTGAATCTTAGAAACAGCATCTGCCGCATTACCGGAAAACGATGCACCTCCATTGGCCATTTCACCCGCCGGCTCCAAAACACCGTCCTGCAATGTTTTATCAAAATTTTCCTGGCTGCCGGTTTTCTTCATCCAGTAGTCCTTCCAGTAGTCAGCATAAGACTGGTTAGCGCCAGCCCATATCAGCAATGAGTCCTGTAAGGCCCTTGTCTTAAACAAAGGAGCGATACCCGGCTGCATTAAACTGAAATAATTAGGTTTTGGCT
>Ga0206890_1129_pt1 | contig 23282 bp, 15 predicted proteins | sample Alteio_BWOrgHeat_58_FD_152960 | JGI IMG/M metagenome (GOLD analysis project Ga0206890, IMG submission 152960) | Enriched cells from forest soil in Barre Woods Harvard Forest LTER site, Petersham, Massachusetts, United States - Alteio_BWOrgHeat_Nextera6 ... | reverse complement strand
ATAACTCACGACTTACGACTAATTTTACATCATGCCTGTAATAAGAGAATGGAATATCGGCGATCATGCCCTTGCGGCTATCTGGAAGGTAGAGGAGCCCGAGTCTTTTTTTAAAGAACATACAGGCCTTGACGTTGACCTGAAAAATGACAGGCGCCGTATAGAGCACCTGGCAGGCCGCTACCTGCTGAAGCACCTGGAAAAAGATTTTCCCCTTTCGAACATAAGTAAGGATGTACATGATAAACCGAGGTTAGACAACGATGAATATTATTTTTCAATTTCCCACTCCTGGCCCTATATCGCTGCTATTATTGATCCCCATAGTGAGGCGGGCATTGACATACAGGTGTGGCACAGGAATATGGAACGGCTACAGCATAAATTTTTATCGGGCCAGGAGCAGGAAATGTTTCAAAACGACCCCAAATTGCTTACCGTTGCCTGGTGCGCCAAAGAAGCGGTTTATAAATGGTACGGCAAAAAAGGTGTGGATTTTATAGAACACCTACCGATAGAATATTTTAGCAAAAAAGCCGAAAACTCAGAAATTGTGATTTATTTTAAATTATCTAAAACACCTCAAATGATATTTGTAGAAAACAGTATAACTATTGATTTTGCCTGCTCTTGCGTGATTAAGGCAGTAAATTGGGCTATCTATTAATTATATTTGTAAATAATGCAATGTTATGTTTTTATAAAACTTTCTTTAAGAAAACAAAAATAATCACGAAAAACAGTAGATTTGCGCAAAACTTAATATTATGTCATCTCTACGTTTTCAAGCTATCGAAGCGCTCTCTTCAGGGGAAGAAAAAAAAATACATGGCTACGAAAAAAAGATCACAGCCATATTCGGAAGTAATGTATTCAGCGGCCGCACCATCCGCGAATACCTGAGCGACGAGGCGTATAAAAGCCTCATGAATTCTGCCAAATCAGGTTCCAGGGTTGACCGCCGCATAGCAGACCAGGTGGCTGCCGGCATGAAGGCCTGGGCCGAAGAAAGAGGTGTAACCCACTTTACACACTGGTTTCAGCCGCTTACCGGCACCACTGCTGAAAAACATGATTCGTTCTTTACCATTAAAAGCGATGGCACGGCCATAGAGCTTTTTGATGGCGACGCACTGATACAGCAAGAACCCGATGCGTCCAGCTTTCCTAACGGGGGCATACGCGCCACGTTTGAGGCCCGGGGCTACACCGCTTGGGATCCGTCTTCGCCGGCATTCATCATGGAAGCTGGTTTTGGCAAAACGCTATGCATACCGACGATATTCATAGCCTACAATGGTGAGTCACTCGATTATAAAGCGCCGCTGTTAAAATCAATTGCCGCACTGGATAAGGCTGCTGTTGATGTTTGCCACTTCTTTGATAAAAATGTATCCAAAGTAACCGCAACCCTGGGCTGGGAGCAGGAATACTTCGTCATTGACGAATCTCTTGCAAACGCGCGCCCTGACCTGTTAATGTGTGGCCGCACACTGTTAGGCCACGGGCCCGCCAAGGGCCAGCAGTTGGAAGATCATTATTTTGGGTCCATACCAGAGCGAGTATTTGCTTTCATGCAGGACTTTGAACAGGAGTCATACAAGCTGGGCATACCGCTGCGCACCCGCCATAATGAAGTGGCTCCATCCCAATTTGAATGCGCGCCCATTTTTGAAGAGTGCAATCTGGCCGTTGACCACAACACGCTCTTAATGGATGTAATGAGCAAAGTAGCTAAACGCCACAAGCTCAAAGCCCTGCTGCATGAAAAACCATTTTCCGGCATCAACGGATCGGGCAAGCATAATAACTGGAGCCTTGCGACAGATACAGGGATCAACCTGCTGTCTCCCGGCAAAACGCCCCGCACCAACCTCATGTTCCTTACCTTCTTTGTAAATACCATAAAGGCGGTGCATGACTATGACGATCTGTTGCGCGGTTCTATTGCTTCGGCAAATAATGATCACCGGCTTGGCGCTAATGAAGCACCGCCAGCCATTATTTCAGTATACATCGGTAAGTACCTTTCTGACGTATTGGATGAAGTGGAATCAAGGGTGAAAGAGAAGTTTACAGAACAGGATGAGGTGATATTGAAGTTAGATATTCACAAGCAGATCCCCGAACTGCTGATGGACAATACAGACCGTAACCGCACCAGCCCGTTTGCGTTCACCGGCAATAAGTTTGAATTTCGGGCGGTAGGCTCTTCGGCCAACTGTGCTTCGCCCATGGTTGTGCTCAATACCATAGTGGCCGAAACGCTGAAGCAGTTTAAAAAAGATGTTGAAGCGCTTACAGACAAAGGCGAACGGAAAGAAATAGCCATATTACAGGTGCTGCGTGATTATATTTCTAAATCAAAGAGAATACGGTTTGAAGGCGATAATTACAGTGATGAATGGGCGGAAGAAGCAAAACGCCGGGGCCTCAACAATTTTAAAACAACACCTGAAGCGCTTGACGCCTTTGTAACGGAAAAAGGGAAACAGGTATTTTATGACAATGGCATCTATAGCAAACGTGAGTTGGAGGCCCGCCACGAAATAATGCTGGAAGACTATGTAAAGAAAGTGCAGATAGAAGCCCGGCTTATTGGTTATCTCGCTACCAATCATATTCTTCCTGCTGCTATTAATTATCAGAATACGCTGATACAGAATGTGCAGGGCCTTAAAGAAATGAAATTAGACAAAAATACCTATAGGACGCAGATGAACCTTATTGAGGTGATCAGCAACCACATACAGGAGATCAACGACAATGTAGAATCGATGCTGCAAGCCCGCAAGAAGGCAAATGATATTGCAGATATGCACAAGCGCGCGATGAAATATTGTCACGAAGTAAAAACCTACTTCGATAAAATACGCTACCATGCCGACAAGCTGGAACTTGTTGTTGATGATAAGCTATGGCCGCTGCCAAAATACCGGGAGTTGTTGTTTATGAGGTAATTAATATATTTTGCCTTCTTATAGAGCCGCCCGCACAAGGCGGCTTTATATTTGCGGTACCTTTATAGCCCGAGTAACAATTGCCAAAGGAAGAAAACCAGGTTTTAGAAGGATCTTCTATATTTGAATTTAAAAACAAAAAATTGACGATTAAAGCCGAAAATAAAACAACCACTCGTACGGGCTTTTCCCTGCAAAACAATCTTCATGTATTTGGACTGCTGTGGCTGGTTACATTCGCTTTGTACCTGCCTACAGTAAAAGCTGGCTGGGTGTTTGATGCCATCGGGTGGATAAACGACATGAAAACCCATAATTTTTGGGATTTTATCAATCGCAAAGAATCAACGAGCGGAAGTTTTTACCAGCTTTTTGCCCTTCAATACTATGTCTGTTATCGGCTATGGGGAATGAATATGTGGCTGTGGAGCTTGCTTTATATGACTGTACATTCACTAAATGCCGCATTACTTTTTATTGTTTGCAGGAATGTGCTCAGGGATTCAGGCTTGCAAAAAAACATATTTGTTTCCTTTTGCGGAGTCTTATTGTACGTGGTGTGCCCGCACATATCTGAAGTCGTGGTATGGAAAGCCTGCTTTCATTATATCATGGGATTTTCATTCATCCTGTTCTCCCTGCTGATGGTTCAAAAATACCAGCATCAGCAGAGAGGCTTGTATATAATTGGTGCTTTGTTCGTATTTTGTTTATCGGCTTTTGGACTGGAGATATTTTACCTGACACCTTTTTTGGGTTTGAGCATTGCGTTGTTTTATCGCTTTGTACTTGGCTACGATCGACATATTTTCCGTAAAACCATTTCCTTTTTTTTTATTCCTCAGATGATGCTGTTTTGCCTGTATTTTATAGGAATATTTGCCGCCTACAAATTTATACAGCCGCACGCTACAAATTTATCTTCCGTGATAACGGGCAATTTATCAAAGCCCATTAAGTACATTTTCCATATTCTTTTTTTCGGAAGGTTTTTCCCTGACGAAACCAGGCGATACGTGTATCATTTATGTAACTCCACGCGGGGGATATTGGTTTTTTATACCTTGTTTGCATTAGCCGTGTCTTATGCAGCGATCCGCTTCAGGCGAATGAACATAACAGGAAAATTCCTGGTTCTCCTTTTTATATGGATCGCTTGTTCCATCACATTGACTCTTCCAGTATGGTTTCCCGAAGACAGCCTTGTCGCTTATGACCGCTATACATATTTACCCGATGCATTTATTTATGTGTTCCTGGCGTTGTTTATCAATAGTGTATTCGGTGGGAAAGTGTTTATGCCCTTCATTTTAGTATATGGCATGATATGCATCTTCTTTACTTTAAAGGTTAACAGATACTGGCGGCAATCAGCTCACATCGTTAATAGTCTGGTACGCACCTTTCCAAACGATCCGTCCAAAACGGTTTTGCTGCTTGACATGCCGAATTGTATGAGGGGTGTGGATATGATCGTTGCCCGGGATGACGATGAGTTTAAAACGATGTATAACATTATGATGCCGGTAAAAATAAATAATTCGGTTTATGATGTGGAATCCTATTATTTACAAAACACAACTGATGGCGCGCATATAAACGTTGTAAATGACAGTATTGTCCAGGTCACGTTAAATCAATGGGGTACCTGGTGGTTGTATTATGGCTTTGGATCACGCAGCTACGAAAATAAAGACTTTAAAGTAAACATGATTGACGAGGGGCACATGTATGAATTGATTCTTAAACGCCCAATCAATCAATATTTACTATTGTATGAGGTCGGTGATCAATGGAAAATAGCAGATCAGCAGAAAAAAAATGTTGACCAGTTTTAATATATTTGTTCATACATCGGGATAATCCTTGAACAATCCTTCTAAAATAAATCAAACTTTCTTTTTATTGAAAAAAGGAAAGAATACCCTTTGGGTATTCGTCATTGTTTGGTTGATTACCCTTGCGTTATATATCCCAGCGGCAAAAGCCGGATGGGTAATAGATGCCTCTGGTTTTTTATATCTGCTGAAACATGAAAGTTTTTGGGATTTTATAAACAGGACCCACTCCGAGGATCAGAGCTTTTACCAGCTTTTTATGCTCCAGTACTATATCGGGTATAAGCTCTGGGGGCTTAATTTGTGGATGTGGAGTTTGCTTTACATTACTGTCCAGTCAATTAATGCTTACTTGTTGTGCATCTTGTGTAGAAATATTTTTGCAGATTCTGGTGTAAAAAATGGCTTTGCAATTTCACTATGTGGCGTTTTAATTTTTGTTATATGCCCGCATGTCTCGGAAGTGGTGATCTGCAAAGCATACTACCATTACCTCCAATCCTTTTTATTTATCCTGCTGATCATGTTGTGGGCAGTTAAATATCAGCACCAGCAACGGAATAAATATGTTTTAGGGTCCATCATAATATTTATCATGGCGGCGCTTACACTCGAAATTTTTTACCTGGTGCCATTTTTTGTTTTGTCAATAGCACTTTATTATCGTTTTGCCCTGGGGTACGATAAGAGGGTCTTTCGTAAGACAGTCCTTTACTTTTTCATACCGCAAATAATTGTGTTGGGCCTCTATTTTATTGCTTTGTACGCCACTTTCAAATTCCTACGGCCGCACAAAATTGAGCTAACCATTTCTTTTGTTGATTACCTTTCAAAGCCGCTTAAATATCTTTTTCATATCGTGTTTTTAGGACGATATTTTCCCATGCCAATTAAAGACAAAATTTACTCATGGTGCGGATCAACAAAAGCGCTTGTTATTTTTTACAGTGTGGTTGCCGGTGGTTTTGGGTACACAGTATTGCGCCTCAAACAATTAAGTGGTAGTACTAGAGCCATGCTGTTGTTTGGAGTCTGGATAGTGCTAACAATAGGATTTTTAATGCCGCTGGCCTTTCCCGGTTCGGCGTTGCTCATATTTTATGACAGGTACACGTATTTTGCTGATGGGTTTGTATATGTGTTATTGGTATTATGGCTAAGCAGGATTTTAAATAAAAATTTAACCGTTTTTCTTTTTTGCATTTATGCGGGGCTCAATCTTTATTTTACTGTTGCCGTAAATAGTTTGTGGAAGCATTCGGCCTATATTAATAACCGGTTGTTGCACGGCCTGCCGGCAGTGGAAAATAAAATAGTTGTGCTGCTAAATATTCCGGAGAATATGGATGGCGTGCCTATGATCGGCTCTCAACCTGATGGGGAATATAAAGCTTTGTATGAAGTATTTGTTGGCAATATACCTAACAAGATATACGATGCTGCTTCGTATAATATGATAACGATGAATGATGGCGCACATGTTACAGTTATTGGCGACAGTTTAGTAAAAGTAACGCTGAATCAATGGGGAACCTGGTGGTGGTATGATGGCCACGGAGCAACGAGCTATGAAAATGCTGACTACAAGGTAGACATGAAAGATCCCGGTCACTGGTATCAGTTAACGCTTAAGCACCCTGGCGATAATTATCTATTGCTGTACTCGCAGGGCGCTAATTGGAAAACAGTGGATATGAGCAAAAAAAACCAGGACCAGTATTAAAGAATACGACAAAGCCAGGAACGCTATTTCTAATTGATAGCTTTAATTTATTTTATAGCGGAATTTGATAAACTTTGCAATGGAGAATAAACTGTTTCCCCCGGCACCTGGACAACTAAGGAATAGTTATCTTTTGGTTTTTGGATCATTGTGGTGCATAATATTTGTATTGTACCTTCCGGCAGCAAGGGGTGGTTGGGTCTTGGATGTTGTTACGTCTTTGACCAAATTAAAGCATATAACATTTTGGGAGTATATTAATATAAAAGAAAGACGCGGAAACACCTATCAATTTTCCAATGCGGCAATTTATCTGATTTATCAGCTTTTTGGAACACACCGTTGGCTCTGGCATCTGCTTTTTATAACGCTTCAGGCCACAAATGCTACATTGTTGTTTATTATTTGTCTGAAGTTATTTGATGCTTCAGGTGTTAAGAATGGGTTTGCCATCGCTGCCGGATCCATTATTTTATTCTGTATCTGCCCGCATATCTCAGAAGTGGTTGTATGGAAAGCATGTTACCATAACCTACATGCCATGTTTATCATGCTCTGTATATTGTATTGTGTACAAAAATTTCAATCTGTTCCATCGGCTAAATATGCATGGTTTGCAGGAATCCTTTTTCTCTTTTCAACTATTTCTGATGAATACTTTTTTCTTAGCATAGCATTGGTCGCTGCACTTATTGTTTATTACCATATAGGGTTAGGAAACAGCAAAATATTTTTTAGGAAAACGTTGCTATATTTTTTCTTTCCTTTATTTATCCTGGTATTGTTTCGGGTTGCATTGCCATATCTATTTTCCGGTTCTTATGCAAGTGATGCCGGAGATGAGCTACATCAGCCGCTTACCTCTTATTTGCGCAAACCTCCTCTATATCTGTTCCACATTGTTTTCTTTGGCAGGTTTTTCCCACCGGAGAAAAAGCAATGGGTATACGATTTCTTTTCAAATAACAGGGGGCTCATCCTTTTTTACGGCCTACTGATTTGCGTATGGATATACATATTTGCCCGTTTCAGAATGATGGCGACTTCCGAAAAAGTGTTTGTACTTATTTTCACCTGGATGCTCATGTGCATGGCTATGGTTTCCCCGGTTTGGTTTCCCGAAACTTTGCTGGTGAATTTTGATCGGTACGCTTATTTTATGCTTCCCTTTATTTACATGCTTCTTTTATATTTCCTTAGTAAATTAAAATTTCATAAACAGGCTATAGCTATATTCATGGCCTATGCTTTAATTAATGTTTATTGTACGCTAAAAGTGAATAAATGCTGGTATCAGTCTGCCCGTATTGCCGATCATCTCTTACAAGGTGTGCCTGCCGCAGATGACAAAACAGTTCTCTTACTCAATGTGCCGGAATATATGAAGGGTGTACCTGTGATTTTTTCTTTCGGGGAGATGTATAATCTATTCAATGAAAGGCCAATAAATAATATGATGTACGATGTTGTTTCGTACAATATGATTGGTAAAGACGACGGCGCCCACGTTACCGTCTTAAATGATTCTGTGCTCCACATTACTCTTAATCAATGGGGCACATGGTGGTGGACCGGCATGCGGGGCGCATCCAGCTATGAAAATATTAACTACAGATTTAGCCTGGTTGACCCGGGGCATTGGTATGAGTTAACATTAAAGCATCCTGAATCGCAATACTTATTATTATACGAGGTTGGCGACAAATTTAAAATCGTGGATATGAGCAGGAAAAACGAAGATCAGTATTAGCCCGCGCTTACCTTATGGTTGAGCATAGTGAAATGCTGCCGGCGATTTTATATTTTGTGAGATAATTCATTCTATTGGAGGCTACCGACAGTCAGAAATTAGAGCGAGGTCTATCCCTGCCCCAGGCCACAGCTATCAATATGATAGACATGGTAGGGATAGGTCCATTTGTAGCCATATCCCTGGTGCTTACGCACCTGAACGGGCCGTTATGCCTGCTGGCATGGCTGCTCGGCGCGTTGCTGGCGTATATGGACGGAATGGTTTGGGCGGAACTTGGCGCTAAATGGCCGGCCGCCGGCGGCAGCTACGTTTTTCTTCAAAAGATATTCGGTTCAAAAGGTGGAAAACTGATGGCATTCCTGTTTATCTGGCAAACCATCATACAAGCACCACTTACTGCCGCAAGCAGCGCTATAGGCTTTTCACAATACCTCACATACCTGGTAAAACTTACTGCTGTTCAACAAAAATGTGTTAGCGGGTCATTGGTGATTTTCATCGTTTTTCTCCTGTACCGCAACATAAAAAGCATCGGCAAAATTTCTTTGTTTCTATCGATTGTCACCATTACCACAATACTCTGGTTAATACTTTCGGCCATTGGACATTTTAGCGCTGAACAGGCATTTAGTTTAGACTTGTCCACGGTTAGTTTTAAGCCTGTTTTTTTTGTTTACCTCGGGCAGTCTTCGTTAAAAGCTGTATATTCTTACATGGGCTATTACAACGTGTGCCACCTGGGCGGTGAGATAAAAAACCCCGAAAAGAATATACCGCGCAGCATGTTTATTTCGATTACCGGGATTGCTATACTTTACCTGTGTATGCAGATAGCTGTTATTGGCGTCATTCCCTGGCAGCAGGTTGCAGGGTCAAAATTTATTGCCAGCACCTATTTCGAGCTGATTTACAATCATAGGATTGCGGAGTTTGCTACTGTTTTAATATTGTGTATTGCACTCGCCTCTCTTTTTTCTTTGCTTCTTGGGTATTCGCGCGTTCCCTATGCGGCGGCACAAAATGGCGATTTCTTCAAAATATTCGCTAGTGTGCATCCGAAACATAAGTTCCCGCACATCTCTTTGCTGGCACTGGGCGGCCTTGCGTTTGTGTTTAGTTTGTTGTTTAAATTATCACAGGTAATTACCGCAATTGTTACTATGCGCATACTTATTCAATTTGTGTCGCAGGGGGTTGGGCTTATGGCGTGGCATTACCGGAAACCTAAAGAACAACGGCCTTATAAAATGCCCCTATTCCCGGTGCCTGCAATTATCAGTATCATCATTTGGTTATACCTACTTTTTACCAGCGAGTGGCAATACATTGCCGGGGCATTTGGCTTTATAGCTGCGGGAGTTGTACTGTTTTTTGTCCGAAACAGGTATGGTAAGGCCGGATCGACACAGGCGGCATGATTTATCCACGGAAGCATGCTAATGTCACTCGGATAAACAATGTTGTAGACACCCTGTATCGTGTTCTATTTGTTACCAATGTAATTTACTGGTGGTCATATTCGTGAGTGGAAAGGGTCCAGACGTAGAAATTATTTTTGAAATACCAACCTTGGCATAGCTTTTGCATGTCTATATTAATAGAGCGTAATGTCATTCATTTATTAGTTCTAACCTTTAAAACCTCAAACTATGATTTTCACTACAACGCAGAGGTACCAATCCTCGCTATCAGAAGAAGACTTCTTTAACAGCATGACAGGCAAGCATGTACACATTCATAACCTCGACTTTGAGGTAGTAGAGAAGAACCATTCATTAAGCATAATACCTCATGCAGAGGAGGTGCAGGCGATAAAAACATTGCCCATTACCCATGTAGACATGAAAAGGAATGGTAATGAAACTAAGGTTGTGATCACATCAAAAATGCGCAAAATAGATTCAGGAGGGCCATTGTTGATCCTGTTTTTCTGCGCCTTTCTTTTTATTGCATCTATAGCGCTTCTCTTTGTAGGCAGGGAGCGGCAATACACTTATACACTTTTGGGCATGGGCCTGTCTATCTTTATCGTGTTTTATGTACGTATGCAAATGGGATACTTTGATTATGTACGCAAGATACGCGCATACGTAAAAAACAAGCTGGATCTGCAGCCGCTCTAATCTGGTATATTTCAACTATGCTCGTTGTTTCATCAAAAGTGGTGAGCGTAGCGGTCCCAAACGTGGGAAACGCGCCCGCCCGCAAATTATTTTTTTTCAGGCTCAAATTCAAGCACTGCGGAGTTCATGCAAAACCGTTGATGAGTGGGCGGCGGGCCATCGTCAAAAATATGTCCCAGATGAGAATCACAGCGGCCACAAAGTACCTCGGTACGCTGCATGCCATGGGAATTATCCTGTTCATACCTCACGCTGCCGGGTTTCATCGCTTCGAAAAAGCTGGGCCATCCGCAACTACTGGCAAATTTTGCATCTGATTTAAATAGTGGGTTACCACAAACCGCGCAATAGTAGGTGCCTTTTGTATCGGTATCCCAATACTTACCCGTAAAAGCCCGCTCAGTGCCTTTTTCGCGGGCAATATAATAAATATCACCGGGGAGTATTTTTTTCCATTCAGGATTAGTAAGATTTAAATGGGTAGAATCCGTGCGTGAATAATATGGATTATTGTTGTGACCGGCCATAAATTTGAATTTTGTGTGTTTTTTACAATACGATAAAAGTAAAATGCAGCATATTGCCGCAGTTAGAAGTTTACTCATGACTTTGAATATGAAAGTTAAATAAAATAAATGAATAAGCAAGCAATATGGGGTCCCAATTTTATAATAAACCGGCAAAACAAACAGTATTTTGCCCAAATCAAGTCAATGAAAGGCCGCGAAAATCGAGACATCAAACGCCACTATAAACATGCGCCCACCCGCTAAAAGCATAACACATTTTTGCTAGGGCCATTATTTTGTCAGCTTCACCTAACCAGATTAGGTATTTATACCTTTTTAAAAAAGAGTAATTATACCCTATTTTGATATTGGCTTATAAGTATTTTTACATAGGAAAAGACGACAGGAAAGGGGTTTTTATAAAACACCTTTTTCGATACAAAACCATCGATATACTCAGGAGATAGGAACGACTAACAGATTTTAAATATAAAATTGTTACTGAAGAGCAAACTAATTTTTATAAAAATGTGTCTTTTTTAACAGGAATTATTAACTTTATATTCCGCTTATATATTTTTGCACTTATAAATGTATCCTTTATGACTCTACTTAAACGTTACATCTTACCGGTGTTACTGTTTACGCTATCTGCCCTAACTACCCAGGCTCAGGTAAGTGCAAACTTTACCACAGATGTCGTCTCAGGGTGTTCCCCGCTTGTGGTTCACTTCACAAATACTACCGGAGCATGCTCTTCTTGTACCTACAGTTGGAATTTTGGGAACGGAGATCCTCTAGATCCTTCTCCCGGGCCTGTTTCTACCAGCTATTCAGGGGCGGGAACCTATACCGCTACACTTACAGTTACAGATGGCGGCGTAATTACCACACATTCCGTGACGATAACCGTTTTCCCTGCTCCTACTGTGAGTTTTACGGCCGTCCCTACGGCTGTGTGCCCGGGAGGGTCGGTAGCTTTTACCAGTACTACCCTCGGCGGAGTACCCGGACCGGTTACCTATACCTGGGCGTTTGGCGATGGTGGTGTAGGTACTGGTAGCAGCCCTACCCATACCTACCTCGGCCCCCCGGGTTATTACACGGTTACATTATTTGCTACAAACAGTGATGGATGTCAGAGCTCCCTTGCAATGACTAATTATATAGAAGTATATACCCCCCCTGTTGCCAGCTTTTTCGCGGCTACCACCCATTTTTGCAGTCCTCCCGGAGATGTGGTTTTCACCAACACTAGTACAGGTACACCGGGTTTAACTTATACCTGGGAGTTTGGAGATGGTTCTCCGAGTTCAACTACGCCGGCGCCTACACATGATTATACATCACCCGGCGCCTATACTGTGACGCTCGTGGTAACAGATGGCCATGGTTGTATGGACAGCGTGACGCATTTTGACTATATTGATGTCGCCAATCTTGTGGCCGGTTTTACAGGACCTGATACCGCCTGCGTAAATACGACAGTCACCTTTGCTAATACCAGTACGCCGTTGCCAACAATCATAAGCAGCACATGGACGTTTGGCGATGGCAGTCCATCTTATACCGCCACTACTGGAACTCATCTATACAGGGCCGCCGGAACATATACCGTAACATTGGTCGTTTGGGACGGCACTTGTTACGATACCATTACACACACCATCGTGATTTTGCCGGGGCCTACAATAAGCTTCTCTATAAATCCCGGGCAACCTTGCCCTCCGCCAACAACTTTAGCTTTTACCGGAACGGCACCTCCCGGAACGATTATTACGTGGCTGGACGGAGACACTGCTGCTACTACAGGTCTCACAGGCACAGGCTTTACCTTTTCCCACACATATACACTCCCTGGTGTTTATACTATATCAATGATCGCCATTGATCCTACCACCGGCTGCAAAGATACAGTGTCACAAACGATTACTTTGTATAACCTGGTTTTCCATGCGAGTGCTGTCCCTAATTCAGGATGCGTACCGCTTACCGTAAATTTTTTCACAAGTGTAACGAGTGACTTACCCGATCCACCGTTACTCGGACCAATTCCTTATCCTTATGGCGTGTCCTCTTATACCTGGAATTTTGGCGACGGCTCGGCTCCCGGCTCCGGCGCTACGCCGACACACATTTACACTGCTGTAGGTGTGTATAATGCAGTCGTTACGATGATTACAGGTAATGGATGCGAGGTAATTGACACGGTAAAAATATGGGTGGGAACACCACCGCTGGCGACGTTCACCGCAACCCCTTTGGTTCAATGCTACCACGATAATCAAATTTTTCTTTATGGCGATACGATAAGAGGACCGGCTGATTGGTATTCTTGGACATTTTATGACAGTACAGCGCTGGGCCTCCTTCCGATAGCCACCATAGGAGACTCTACAGATACTGACATATATCATTTTATAGTGCCGGGAGTATATACAATAAAATATATAGCCTACTACAATGGATGCCCGGATTCAATGACCAGGTACTACTATGTCAGGATTGATTCATCTAAGTCCATTATCAGTGACCTGATTTTATGCGCTCCGCCCGGCGAGGTCAAATTTGGCGATAGCTCGCTTGGTGACAACAGCCGAGAATGGATTTTCGGAGATGGCGATACATCCACTGCGCCGGACCCTGTGCATACTTACTCACTACCCACCACCTTTACGGTAACTCTAGCTACTTATAATGCCGCGACAGGCTGCAGGGATACTATCACCAAGGCAATTGATCTTGCCCGACCGTTGCCGGATTTTACTGCTGATGACACGGCCATTTGCCAAGGAGGCTTTATACATTTCACTCCAACCGTAACCGGGGGAACAGCTTCCGCTTATTTCTGGTACAGAGACGGAATATTAAGGGACAATGATACTTCGGCTATCTATCTTGACACGTTTCGTGTTAGCGGGTTTTATACGATAATGCTGGTCATAGAAGACCAAAACGGGTGCTTCGATACCATTACAAAAACAAATTTTGTAGAAGTTGCCCAACCGGTTCCTGGTTTTACCGCGATTCCCAGTACAGGCTGTTTGCCGCTCGCAGTAACCTTTACCGATCACAGCACGGATATAACGGGAGTCACTTTTTCCAGGTATATATGGTCTTTCGGCGATGGCGTAACTACTACAGTAACGTCAACGCCGGCTGTACATACTTTTACTGCACCCGGCACCTTTACAACCCAGGAAATCATTATAGACAGGCTTGGGTGTAAGGACAGCACAACATTGCCTATAACGGTTTATAATCCTTCCGCGGCATTTGTTGTGAGTAATATAAACCCATGTGTGAATACTGCTGTTACTTTTACGAGCATCTCGACGGGAACCATTGCCAGTTATTACTGGATATTCGGCGATGGGGGCACCTCCACTTCATTATCTCCTACATACACTTACACTGCGGTAGGCGTGTACACTGTGAAGTTAGTGGTAACAGACCCGCATGGCTGTACGGATACGGCCACCTATATCGGGTATATAAATGCTAATAAACCCGACGCTTCTTTTTACATGACCGATTCTCTTTCCATTTGCCCTCCGTTGTCAACAAGCTTCATAAATACCAGCACCGGGGCTATCTCTTACAGCTGGACACTGGGTGATGGAACCTCGTCCCTGCTACCTAGCCCAAGCGATCTGTACATTACTTCAGGGGTGTATCACGTACGACTTATTGCGACAAATATCTATGGATGTGCTGATACGGCTATAGGGACTGCAACTATATTTGGCTATGCCGGTTCATTCAGCTATACGCCAGATTCGGGGTGCAGCCCGCTTACAGTACATTTTTACGCCGACATAAGTAATGTACCCACTATTATCTGGGATTTTGGAAATGGAAGTACGAGTACGGTATCCGCAACAGATAGTATGACCTATACTTATACTTTGCCCGGTGCCTTTGTACCTAAGCTGATATTAAGCGATAACACAGGCTGTGAGAGCGCAAGCCAGGGAACAGATACTATAAAGATTGATGCCGTAACGGCCGGGTTCACTGAAAATCCGAATCCGGTTTGCCTGGGCGGTAGTTTTAATTTCGTCGATACATCGCATAGCTATTGGTCCTCTATTACGGCGTGGAGCTGGCTGTTTGACGGCACTACCAACACAACAAGCGCACCAACATTTACCATCGCTACACCCGGTACTTATCCTGCCACGCTTCAGGTAACAGATGCCTGGGGCTGCACGGGTACAGTAAATGATGATGTGATGGTCTATCCGCCGCCAGTGATTACGGTAAGCCCCGATACTATTATATGTTTAGGTGATGCCGCAACGCTCACTGGTTATGGGGGCGTTAGTTATACCTGGAGCCCACCCGCAACGCTCAGCTGCATTTCCTGCAATCCATCGATGGCCTCACCTACCGTTATTACCAGTTATACTGTAACCGGAATGGATGTTCATGGTTGCACCAATACAGATACGACAACTGTTTTTCTTAAAACAAAGACTGTCAGTGTAGCCTATATGGATACATCCATATGCCAGGGTGTTACCATTCATTTGCTTGATTCCGGGGCAAATAAATTTAACTGGAGCCCGGCGGCGGGGCTCAGTAGCCCAACTGTGGCGGATCCGTTAGCATCTCCGCTTGAGACAACGAAATACACCATTATCGCTCAACTAGGCAGTTGCATACCGGATACCAACACACTAATTATCACGGTTTATCCAGTTCCAACGGTTACCACTAGCCCGGACCAGACTGTGGTAGCGGGCACCCCGGCGCAACTAACAGCCAAGGGCCAGAACATAGCGACCTATCTGTGGGACAACGCCTATATACTTAACTGCGATACCTGCCCGACCACGGTAGCTACGATGTCCGTAACTACGCATTTCACCGTAACGGTTACTTCCGCGTTCGGATGCACTAATTCTGATTCTACCACGGTATTTGTAATCTGTGACAAGAGCCAGATATTTATACCTAATGCTTTTACACCAAACGGGGATGGGCAGGACGATGTGTTCTACCCCAGGGGCACAGGGATAAGCGTAATAAAGTCGTTCCGAATATATAACCGATGGGGTGAATTGCTTTTTGAGCGCACCGGAATAGGATTAAATGACGTTGCAAATGCATGGGACGGGACGTATAATGGCAGCATGCCCAAACCGGACGTGTATGTATATATCATAGACGCGACATGTGAAACGGGAGCACCGGTAAACATAAAAGGGGATGTAACTATAATCAGGTAAGTTGGTTGTCGTTCGGCCCTTCGGCTATCGCTCAGGGCAGGCTCAGGCTCACGATGAGAAGTGGAAAAGCTAAATATATGAATGAAGTTGAACGGTGCTAACGTTACTGACGCAAAATAGAGAAATATTGTTTGGACAATAATAGTAATTGCAATGTGTATGAAAACCCTAAATCAAAAATTAAAAGTGAGCTGCAGAAAGTTAATCTGCTGTAGTGTGGTCATTTGTTTTGTGATCATGTTGCCATCGTGCGTTTATGGGCAGGCGGACATACATTTTTCTCAATTTTACGAAACATCTATTATGCGCAACCCGGCTTTAACGGGTGTTTTCACAGATGATTACAAAGTTGGGGCATATTATAGGAACCAATGGAGCAGTATCTCCGCTCCATATACTACCGGGTTGGTCAGCTTTGAATCGCACGTACCTGTAAGCCAGTCATCGGAGGACTTTGTTAGCTTTGGTATTTTAGGTTATGAGGACAAAGCCGGCAGCATAGACCAAACAATAACTGCATTTTATCCCGCCCTTAATTATAATAAATCATTTAACCCAAACCATAACACGTTTTTGTCGGCGGGGTTTACCGGGGGGTATATGCAATACAGCTTTAACCCCGGCCTGGCTACATTTAATAACCAATACATACCTGGCATTGGTTTCAACGCCAATAACCCGACTATGGAAAACCTGCCCAGCCCCAAGTTAAGTATGTGGGACCTTGGGGCGGGGTTAAATTTCAATACGAGCACCGGTGTAAATAATAACGTGACGTACATTATTGGTTTTTCGGGTTATCATTTTACCGAGCCAAAGTTTTCCTACTACCAGGGAAATGATGTAAAGGAGTATATACGCTGGAATGGTAACGCTGCAATTGGTTTTAGCCTTAATGACCAGGTATCTATGCAATTCCAGGGCAATTATGCTTCGCAAGGCACTTACCGGGAAATTATTTTTGGCGGCATGGTGAACTGGACAGGGGCATCGCTGGGAGAGAAAACAATATTTGTGTTGTCAGGGGGCTTATACTATCGCTATGGGGATGCTATAATACCTGTGATTAAAGTGAGCTACAGAAGCGTAGCCATTGCCGCGAGTTACGATGTAAATATATCCACGCTTAAGGAAGCGAGTAACCTGGCGGGTGGTTATGAAATGACATTGTTTGTTACCGGTAATTATACAGACAAAGGGATTTCGAAAAGAACGGTATGCCCTAAGTTTTAATTGAGTCGTAAGTCTGCAAATTCAAAATAATAATTATGTCAGTCCAAAACGGCATAATTAACTAAATGGTGCAAAAGAATCTGATGGAGTTGACCTAAAGCATAAACGAAAAGAAAGATTGGATAGAAATAAACGGGGCTGCATTCGCAGCCTTTTTTATTATCTTTGTTTGGCATATAAATGAATTTATTGAGCGTAGAAAGTCAAAAGTTCACGAATGAGCGGCAGAGGGAGCCGGTGTGTATTAATCTTTGGGATCGCTCCACCTGCAAGTATCCAGGCCATTCTTTGCACCAACGGTATCACATTCAGCGGTGATAGCAGTACCTGACCTGTTGCCGACCGGGCCAAGGTTCCAGGTGCTATCCCTGCCTGCCCGGTAACAGAAACAAATTACGTTAGGCTTTTTGCAGGAGGCGAGGCATATTGCCAGTATGACGAACAATGCGAATTTCATATGCTAGGAGCTTAATCAAAGATAGTAAAAATAAGAGTGTAAGGTAGTTGGCAAGTGTCGGGTTCGGTTCCGCGGCTGGGCATGTCATGGTGCGACAGGCTGCCGAATACTATTTGGCTGCTCGTAACGAAACACTCGTCTGACACCGAAGAGGTGTGCTTACGAGGTTTACTACGCCTTTTATTGCCACTAAGCCACAGCAGGATATACTAAACCGCAGGCAGACGGGGAATTTGTTTTTGGCGGCTGGGGTCGGAGAAGCCTGGACAATCACTTTTTAATGAGTGATCCCTCTCGAAAAAAATTATATTTTTTATTTAAAATCATTAACTTTATATTCTGTTCATATATCTCTGTACCTATAAATCTATCCCTTATGTCTTTACTTACACGATATATCTTGCCGGCTTTGCTGCTTGTGCTGCCAGTGTTTACAGGCAGGGCGCAAAGTGCCAACTTTACCACAGATGTTACCTCGGGATGCTCGCCGCTTGTGGTGCATTTTGCCAATACTACCGGGGCCTGTAGTGGCTGCATTTATTCCTGGAATTTTGGGAACGGGGATCCGTTATCGCCGTCTCCGGGGCCGGTTTCTACGAGCTACTCAGGTGTGGGCACTTATACTGCCACACTTACGGTAAATGAAGGCGGCACGATCACTACCCACTCCGTGACGATAACGGTATATCCGGCTCCGACGGTGAGTTTTACAGCGAGCCCGCTGGCGGTATGCCCCGGCGGCAGGGTAGATTTTACCAGTACTACGCTGGGCGGGGTGCCGGGGCCGATAAGGTATACTTGGGCCTTTGGAGACGGGGGGGCTGGCACCGGTGGGAGCCCGTCTCATATATATCCGGGCCCTCCGGGCTACTACACGGTTACTTTATTTGCCACCAACAGCGAGGGATGCCAGAGCTTGCTTGCCATGACCAATTATATAGAAGTATATACGCCACCGTATGTGAACTTCTTTGCAACGACGACTCATTTTTGCAATCCGCCGGGAGATGCCGTATTCACTAACCTGAGCTCAGGCACTCCGGGGTTAAGCTATACCTGGGAGTTCGGAGACGGGTCGCCTATCTCAGGGGCAACTAACCCCACTCATGATTATTTAACCACAGGGGACTATACGGTAAAGCTGATAGTAACCGATGGCCACGGCTGTATGGACAGTGTGACGAGAGGGGATTATATCACGGTTTCTAATCTTGTAGCGCGAATCAGCGGCCCTGATACTGCATGTGTAAATACGACCGTTACTTTTGCCAACAGCAGTACCCCGCTATCGTCAGTACTGAGCCATACCTGGACGTATGGCGACGGCAGCCCTGCTGACACCGCTAGTACGGTGCATCATCTATACAGAACAGCCGGAACCTATACGGTAACGCTCGTGGTGTGGGACGGTTCCTGCTATGATACCACTACGCATACTATAGTCATTTTGCCGGGCCCGCCTGTAAGCTTCACTATTTCCCCGGCGGAGCCATGCCCGCCACCCGCGGCCTTAACGTTTACTGCCATCGCTCCCTCCGGCACCACTATCAGGTGGCTGGACGGCGACGGCACAACGGGCGCAGGCACTCCGTTTTCGCATACTTACGGGCTTCCCGGTTTGGACACGATATCTATGATTGCCACCAGTGGCGTTACAGGTTGTATAGATACCGTAACGAGAACGGATACGCTGTATAACCTGCTGTTCAATGCCAGCGCAACACCAGATTCCGGTTGCATGCCACTCACGGTATATTTCAGCGGCATCGTACAAAGTTATGAACCATCCCCCCCTTTAATGGGAACGATTCCTTATCCTTACGGAGTGGCGTCTTATACGTGGAATTTCGGAGATGGCTCGGCTCCCGGTTCGGGCGCAGCGCCGATTCATACCTATACGGCCGTGGGTGTATATACCGCTACTGTGACTATGGTGACAGGCAATGGATGCACAGCCACAGCGACGCTGCGCATACGGGTCGGTACGCCGCCGGTAGTGACTATTACCGGCAGCCCGACTAATAAATGCTACCGCGATAATTTAACTGTCCTTACCGCAAGCGTTATAACAGGGCCTGTTAGTTCGTTTGAGTGGACATTCAGCGATGGCTCCTATTCGGGAGGGGTGCTTGGTTCCTCAACTACTGACTCCACAGATATTGTGACATTTAGTATTCCACTGCCAGGAGTATATTCGGTATGCCTTATCGCCTATGACGATGGGTGTCCAAGTGCGACAGTAACCAGAATAGACTTTATTACCATTGATTCGCCCAAGTCCATTATCGGTGATAGCGTTTTATGCATTCCGAGGGGTGAGGTTGTATTTAGCGACAGGTCGCTTGGCGACGATAGCCACGAATGGATTTTCGGGGATGGTGATACATCTACGGCGGCAGACCCTGTTCATTTATACCCGTCGCTGACCACCTATACCGCATCGCTTGCTACTTACAATGCTGCCAGCGGATGCCGCGACACAGCATCAATAGGACTTGATTTTATCCCGCCATTGCCTGATTTTACAGCGAGTGATACAGCCATTTGCAGAGATCGCTTTATCTTTTTCACACCCACCCTGACAGGGGGGACGGCCACTGCCTATTATTGGTACCGGGACTGGATACTCCGGGACGCTGATACTTCGACTATCTATCTTGATACGTTTCATACCACCGGCTTTTACACGATAACGTTGGTAATAAAAGATCAGAATGATTGTTTTGACACCATAACGAAAACTAATTATGTAGGGGTAGCTCTCCCTGATCCCGCTTTTACTGCGGTTCCGTCAACCGGTTGCTTGCCGCTTACCGTAACGTTTACTGACCATAGCACCGACATAACCGGAGTTACCCTTGCCAGTTATATCTGGTCTTTCGGAGGTGGTGCAACCAGTACGGTAACATCAACGCCCATAGCACATACTTTTACCGCCGTGGGAACGGATACAATCAAGGAAATAGTGATAGACAGGCTCGGGTGCAGGGACAGCACGACACTGCCGATAACAGTTTATAGGCCGTCTGCGTCCTTTACTGTGACCAGTAATTATCCCTGCGAGAACATCCCGGTTACTTTTACTGACACTTCAACAGGCGCGATAGCCGGTTATTCCTGGATGTTTGGCGATGGAGCCACCTCTACGGCAGCTTCTCCCACTCACAGTTATTCTACGACAGGAATATATACAGTGAAGCTAGAGGTTACTGACCTGCATGGTTGTACGGCAACGGTCACTTATGTGGGGTTTATTACGATAACAAGACCTATAGCGTCGTTTCATTTGACTGATTCTCTTTCCATTTGTCCGCCTTTATCTACGACTTTCGTAAATACCAGTACGGGAGCTGTGTTCTATAGCTGGACACTGGGTGACGGAAGTTCATCGCTGCTGGTTTCCCCGAGCGATTTGTATCTTACATCGGGTGTTTATCATATACAGCTGGTTGCTACAAATATTTACGGATGCACAGATACTGCTACAAGAACTGCGGTGATACTTGGCTACGCGGGGTCATTCACCTATGGGCCTGATTCGGGGTGCGTTCCTCTAACTGTTCATTTTAATGCCGCTACCAGCAACGTACCTACAATTATCTGGGATTTTGCAGATGGCCATACCAGCACGGTATCTGCAATTGACAGCATTAGCCATACTTATACGTTACCCGGAGCCTACGTGCCCAGGCTCATATTAAGTGATCGTACAGGCTGCGAGAGTTCAAGCACGGGAATTGATACCATAAAGATAGATGCGGTAACTGCCGGATTCACTGAAAATCCAAACCCTGTGTGCCAGGGAGGAACTTTTAACTTTGTGGATACGTCCAAAAGTTACTGGTCCACCATTACCTCGTTGAGCTGGCTTTTTGAAGGCACTACCGATACCACGGCCACACTGTCTTTTACAATGGATAGTGTGGGTTCCTATCCAGCCGCTTTAATGGTTGCAGATGGCTGGGGCTGCACCGGCACCGTTAATGATAGCGTGACCGTATATCCGCCGCCGGTGATCACAGTAAGCCCAGATACAATCATATGTGTAGGGGATGCAGCCTCACTCACCGGTTATGGTGGCGTAAGCTATACCTGGGCCCCGCCCCGCACGATCAGCTGCACTTCCTGCAATCCTGCAATGGCGTCACCAACGGTTATTACCACTTATACAGTAACCGGGAAAGATATTCATGGTTGTACCAACACAGATACTACAACTGTTTTTCTTAAAACAAAAACGGTTAGCGTCGCCTACCTGGATACATCAATCTGCCAGGGTGTTACAGTGCAATTGCTTGATTCCGGGGCAACTAAATATGACTGGAGTCCTGCAGCCGGGCTGAGTAGCGTTGATGTCGCAGCGCCATTAGCCTCGCCGCTTAAGACAACTAAATATACCGTAATCGCTCAACTAGGCAGTTGCATACCAGACACCAACACGCTAACAATCACGGTTTATCCCCTACCTACTGTAACCACTGGCCCATCGCGGACTGTGCTGGCAGGAATGCAGGCTCAGTTAACAGCTACAGGGCAGAATATTGCCAGCTATTTATGGAGCCCGGACGAGGCATTAAGCTGTGATACATGTCCCAGTCCTGTAGCTACCCTTTCTGTAACGACACACTACAGCATCACCGTAACATCTGATTCCGGATGCACTAATTCCGATACGGTAACCATATATGTTATCTGCGATAAAAGCCAAATATTCATGCCTAATGCGTTTACGCCAAATGGTGATGGCCAGGACGATGTTTTTTATCCCCGAGGCAGTGGAATAAGTACAATAAAGTCATTCCGTATATACAACCGTTGGGGCGAATTGCTCTTTAAGCGGGAAGGAATAGGCGTAAACGATGTCGCAAATGCCTGGGACGGAACATATAACGGCAGTATGCCAAAACCGGATGTATATGTGTATATCGTGGACGCTATATGCGAAACGGGTGCGCCAATAAGCATAAAAGGCGATGTGACAATAATCAGGTAACTCTTAGCTATCAATGGTTAATTGAAACTAGGTGTAACCATTGACCATTAACCATTAATGACGGTGCATTCACCTTTAATTTTCCGCACATTACCGAATATCCTTTCTATGTGGCCTGAGGCAGGGGTAATTTTGTCAAAAAAAATAATTTTATGAAAAGATGTTCATCAGGAAAATACCCTTTATAATAGGCGTAGCCGCACTGGGTATTATTGTTTTTGGCGGTACAGTAATGCTGTTATGGAATGGCATATTAACTTCAGTGCTGCATATAGGCGCTATAACGTTTTGGCAGGCAGCGGGGATACTGCTACTGGCTAAAATCTTATTTGGCGGATTCGGAGGGCGGCATCGGCATGGGGGATGGCGGGAAAAACGCCTTCGCTGGCAGAATATGACGCCCGAAGAAAAAGATAACTTCGGAGGCCGTTGTCACATGCATTATAAAGTGGTTGGTAA
>Ga0206890_1128_pt1 | contig 23332 bp, 23 predicted proteins | sample Alteio_BWOrgHeat_58_FD_152960 | JGI IMG/M metagenome (GOLD analysis project Ga0206890, IMG submission 152960) | Enriched cells from forest soil in Barre Woods Harvard Forest LTER site, Petersham, Massachusetts, United States - Alteio_BWOrgHeat_Nextera6 ... | reverse complement strand
GCCAAAGGAGCGTCATTGATTATGAAACTAGAGGATATAATTGGTATTGATGCCGTAAATCAAATAACAAATTCCGGTAAAATAGTGTTCCATTCTGTAGGTGATACCGGTGCCGACAAACAGAATAGGGTAGTGGATGAAAATGATGTGGCGGCCATGATGGTCAAAGACCTAAACAACGCTACACAGGATGAATGTGCTGCTTTTTTCTTTCACCTCGGCGATGTTGTTTATGAATTTGGGGAAGCTTCCGGTTACTATCCGCAATTTTACGAACCATATTGCATGTACAATGCTCCCATTTTCGCCATACCCGGTAATCACGATGGAATGATATACCAGGCTGGCATGGTTTCTCTCCAGGCATTTCTTGCCAATTTCTGCGCGCCGGCGCCAGTCACAGCTCCCAATGCAGGCGGTCTGCTCAGGACCACCATGACGCAGCCCGGCGTTTATTTTACACTCGACGCTCCCTTTGTTTCTATTATTGGCTTGTATAGTAATGTTTCGGATAAGGGGCCGGGAGTTATTTCGTCGCAAGGTGGCAAAACACCTATTGTTACCGATGACCAGAAGAATTTTCTGATCTCTGAGCTTAAAAGGCTAAAGCAACTAAAGGCCACGAGTGGCACAGCCGTGATACTAGCGCTACACCATCCTCCTTTTTATGGAGATAATATGCTGACTGCCGATAAGGCACTCATGAATGACCTTGATGATGCTTTCACACAAGGTGGCCTTTGGCCAGATGCAATACTTTCTGGCCACGCGCATTTGTATGAGCGATTTTCACGCACCGTAAATGGCATTGAGCTTCCATACTTTGTTGCCGGTTGTGGTGGATATAATTTGTCGCCTACTGCAAAACCAAGCAATCCTGATCAACTGGTGCCTCCCGGCTCTGACCCCGCACTCCAGGCCTATATAGATACCTTTGGCTACCTTAAAATAAAGGCGGTCAAAGGCAAGCTTGCGATTATTTTTAACTCCATTGATCCTGCTTACGGCCCTGCAATTGATTCGATAGTTATTGACCTGGAAACTCATACGGTTACCCCAGGTAAAAAAGGAGTGGAACCACTTTAATAATTATCCGGTGGCCTGATAAATTACAGGTGATTTTCAAGAGCACTAAATTACTGTTTTAAAGTTAGGCTGCATGTGGGACAAAACATATAGCAACATATTTTAAAACAGTATTTTTTTGTATTATAGTAAAATATTTTAACTGTATTTTAGTGTTATTTATCAATCAATTGTAAATAACTTTGGCCAAAATCGTCTTTATGAAATTACGAATACTTATTGCTTTTGTGGTTCTTTTTGTAGCGGGCAGATCAGGTGTGCAAACCATTTCCATTGCAGCCTCTACCAGCGATACCGTTTGCTACCGAACCAGCGTTACCTTTACGGCCACAGTTGTCGGCACAGCTACCTATGGATATTCCTGGAAGGTAAATGGTGTACCTGTGGGCACGAGTTCGGCTACGTACACTACCCGTGCCTTACGCACTGGCAAAGACACTGTTTTTTGTTTTTTGACCAATGTGGCCGGTGACACCATCCTGGCACGCTCTGATACAATATTGATGACCGTGGACTCACTTCCTGTTATTAGGCCAATTACGGGTTTAGATAGTGTGTGCATAGGCGATAGCCTCCTACTGCACGAAAGCACTACAGGTGGTGTTTGGAGCAGTAGTAATACTTTATCCGCTACCGTTAGCGCTTTAGGCGAGGTGTATGGCATAGCCCCTGCTGCTGGCGGCGGAGGGCCTTTCGGAGGTGGAGGAGGTGTACGTATAGATTATTCAATGGCAAACAGTTGTGGTGCAGATACTGTGCGGTTCAGATTTAATGTAAACATACCAGCAGGCCCCATCACGGGTCCAGGCAGTATTTGTATGACCGATACGATTCTTTTCGCCGATACGGCAGGCCGTGGCATCTGGACCACAAGTGACACGACTATAGCTAACTTTTTGGGTGGGCCTGGAACCGGGTTACCCCCATTACCTGTGTTAAAAGCAAATACCGCCGGTACGGTGACTGTATATTTCAACGCAGCTAATGCTTGCGGTATTTACTCCGATTCTGCCACTATAATTGTGATCAATTGCGATACAACAACCGCCGCCCATATCCCGGTGATTACTTCGTTAGCCGAGGCCGTGAATATCTTCCCTAATCCGAATACCGGAACGTTCACAGTCTCGCTGTCCGGTAAGTATGCCATTGCGAATTGTACAATTACAAACATAGTAGGAGAAAAGGTGAAAGAAGTAGCCCTTACTGGAGGCAGCCAGGCGGAAATAAGCATGGACGGAGCCGGTATTTACCTTGTTTCTATTACTGCCGGAAATGAAAAATATACAACAAAGGTTTTAGTAATACAGTAGGAAACATCAATAAAGCATATTTTAAATAAAGTCCCCGGTCGCTCAAAAAGCAGCTGGGGGTTTATGTTTTGGGTAATCAGGTACAGTGAAGTTATTATGCTTATCTTGCGTCTTCAATTCCAGCATTATGCCCGTAACAGTAGTGATACATTTTAAAGAACTTGGAGATAATGACTTTACCAGTGCCCATGCGCAGCAATATCATTTCATTCCGCGTATAGGAGATATTGTTACCCCTTCAGATTATGAAACTATTTGTAAGGTAATTGCGGTTGTTCCGAGAGATTTCGCTTCTGTGGAAAACGATGGCAGTATCGCCGATATTTACGCAGTGGAGCTGCCCATAAATTTTGATTCGTACGTTCTTAGCCTCACATAGAAGGCTTCACTGTCCATTTTCCCTACCACCCCAGCAATGTCTTCAGCTTAGACATGCCGCTTTTGCTCACCATCACTTTAGCGCCACAGTGAAGCAGGGCAACATGACTTTCTTTTTCATACGGCTCAATACGTTTTAACTGAGTTACAGGTACCAGGAAGGAGCGGTGAACGCGGACAAACTGCTGCGGGTCAAGTGTTTGTTCCACATGTGACAGGGTGCTTTTTTTCAGATAGCTGCCATCTTTGGTTACTATTTTTATGTAGTCATCACTAGCCTCTATGTAGTAAATATCCTGCGCAGGTATTATCCTGATCAGGCCATTGTCCTTTACAACAATGCGGTGCTGGTAGCCTTCGTAAATATTGTTTTCGAGCAGGGTGTTTACCTGTGGTGTTTCTTTATTCGGAACTTGCTGCAGCCATTTTTGCATGGCTTTTTCAAACCGGTCTTTTATAATCGGTTTAAGTAAATAATCAACAGCATGGGCTTCAAAGGCCTTTAGTGCATACTCATCAAATGCAGTAGTAAAAATTACGGATGGCCTTTTATCTAACAGCTCCAGCATCTCGAAACCATTGAGCCTGGGCATTTGGATGTCTAAGAAAATAAGGTCCGGCTCGTGTTCCTGTATGGCTTTAAATCCTTCAAAACCATCACCGCATTCCGCCACTACCACTACCTGGTCATAGGGTTGCAAGAGCGTTTTCAGCAACTGCCGGGCCAGCGGTTCGTCATCTATCAGTATTACTTTGTACATGGTACTGGGGTATTTTTAATATTGTAGTAAAATAATGTTCATCGCTTTTTGTTTCGAGAAGGTCAGCACGGGCATACAGCAAATAAAGCCTGCGCTGGACCCCTTCCAGGCCAAAACCAGTGCCTTTTGGCGGCTGTGTATCGGCGTCGTAAGGATTGGTTATCGTCAGAATAAGCATTGGGCCATCTAACAGGATGTGTATCGTAATGCTTACGATGCCCGTTTTACCATATAGGCCGAATTTTATAGCATTTTCTAATATTGGCTGGAGCAGGAATGGAGGGAGCACGGCATCGTCTGTGTATTCTTTTTCAATATGCACCTGCAGGCGGTCGCCAAATCTCACTGACTCAATTGCGAGATAGGACTGAATATAGGCCAACTCATCATTAACGGGCAAAGTATCTTCCGATTCTCTTTTTACCGAGCTTCGCAGGAAATCAGATAATTTACCGATCATTTCCTGCGCTTTGTCCGGGGCTATCATTATTAGTGCGCTGATAGAGTTAAGGCTGTTATACAGGAAGTGCGGCTGCAACTGCTGTCGAAGCTTAAATAATTCAGCTTCTTTTAGCAGTACCGAGGCGTCAGTCTGTTGCTGAAAACGGTTATCTAATGAGCTGATATTTTTTCTTAGCGCACTGTTAGTGGCTATCCAGCTATTGAATATCCACAAAATGAGGAAACGTACAGGCAATGTGTGGGTAAGCCATGCCTTGTATTCATCATTATTGTTCACAATCCACCATGCTAATATTTTCCACTCGGCGGTAGTGGTCGCAATAGTGATAACAAGCCCGAGCAAAAGCGCATAAGGCAGCATAGCTGCAGTGGTAGGGTAGGCCCTGATGAGCAACACAATGCCCCATACCGATAAAGCCAGGATAATGCAACTGCATACACCATCTTCCGCGGCCAGTTCCAGGTCGAAATGAAGTACGATGTGAAGTATATAAAGGTGTATCGCCAATACGGTAAGCATCAGCATCAAGAACAACCAGTGAATATTTTTCTTTATCGGGCGCAAATAAGTAGCAAAAGGTAAAAGTAAAAAATCAACAATACTGATGATGAAAACAAATAAAAATAGCTGAGATAAAGCGCACTAATGGACGCAAACCATTATACGAGTTTGAGTATGGGAAATGGCCGATCAACCAATCAACTAAATGTTTGCCCACAATGGGGCAGCCACCATTTCCGCTTCGCGCACCATGGAGAAGAGCAATCCACCATTTTTGAGCTCCACTGGTTGCAGGTCCTTTATTGCAAGCATGCGCCAGCAGATGGTACGACCGTGGCGGTCTATGAAGGTTGACTCCTCATTTTTGCCTGCTTCACGGGCTTCCGAGAGGGCATGTTCTTCGTTGTCTGCATATACAAGACGCCACTGTTCTTCGTATTGATCTGTAGGTAGCCCCTCACATTCTATACGGTAAATGATCTGCGCAGTGAATGAATTCATATGGGTGTGTTTTTAGTCGAAAGTAAAAAGTCGAAAGCTGTGTTGAAATATCGTCCTCACCATGCTTGTAAAATCCCCAATTTCCCCCTAGTTCCTACATTAATAAGATTTTAATTCAATGCTGCCAAATGAACAATTACCCCGGAGGATCAATAGTTTTTTATTTTCACTGGTAGTGGCTGTTTGTATGGTGCGGGCATCTTCCACATTGCCAAACGACGGGTCTATCTCATTTTGTAACTCCCAGTGCGATGGAACGACTATCTCAAGGCCGCCAAAAGAAACATGGCATTCCAGTATTACGGAGGGTTCGGTAAAATCGGCTTGTGTAAGGTTTACTTCGCAGCCGCCAAACGTTGCGGATATCACACCACCCTTAAAATCTTTCGAGGTGACGACTTCTTTTTTAGCGCCAAATGTTACGTCTATATTCAGGTTGCTTTCATTATTGATGGTTGTGTCCATATAACGAGCAGGGCGTTGCCCCGGCAAACACCTGGTTCTGCGGGGGCGAAAGGCAATGGCCAAACCGGCAAAAATAACCAGTGCCGGCCACACAAAATGCGATGACGGTTTCCCCATGATCATGAATTGCGGCGTCAGGTTCGCAGCGCCGATGAGGATAAGTATCCACCAGGCGTTCCCGTGCCCACCTCTTTTAATAGCCATGAAAATGCCAATCACAATTAACACAATCGGCCACGAGTAGGTGAAGCTGAAATAGGGTAGTATATCCAGGCTTCTCAGTAGCAACAAAGTGCCCACAACAGCTATCCCCAGACCGAATAACATCCTGCTCCTTTGCCTTTCTTCCCTGAATCTTTTTAAACGCTCCTCGCTGAACTGGCCGGAATCCCTGTACCTAAAATAATCACGGTTTCGCATATCCTTTAATTTGACACAAAACTATTTACTGCACATACCATGCGGAAACGATATTAGGTAAGAAAATTAGTACGGTCGGTAAAGGTGGGTTAAATGTCGGTGAATGAGTTGGGATAGTAAAATGATAGCTGAAAAACTGATTTCAGCAGTTGTTTGTAATTCTTAAAATAATGTTCTTTCTCCGGGACATACCGAGCAATAAAATAGCCCTCGCGGAAGCTCAAAAGTGCAAATAAAATAAATATAATTTCCACAAAAAAGGTTACTTAAAAATCATAAAATAAATAACAATAAATTCGTAAAATAGCGTTAAATTGCATACTCTTTTTATGCAAACGATTCATTTCCGGGATATGGGCAGGATAGACTATGAGTCCGCATGGAGTTTCCAGGAAACGCTAATGCAGGCTAACCTGCGAATTAAAGCACAACAGTATAATACGGTCATGCCGGCCACGTATTCGGAGGGCCATACAACGCATCATTTGTTGTTTTGTGAGCATCCACATGTTTATACCCTGGGTAAAAGCGGCCACATGGGAAACCTGCTTGTAAATGACAGCCGGCTTAAAGAGTTGAACGTTTCGTTTTTCAAGACAAACCGGGGAGGGGATATTACTTACCATGGGCCTGGCCAGATTGTGGGTTACCCCATATTGGACCTGGAACATTTTGTTACCGATCTCGGTAAGTATATGCGAAATTTAGAAGAGGTCATCATCCGTACCTTATCCTACTTCGGCATAGAAAGTGGCAGACTGCCCGGCGCTACAGGAGTATGGCTGGATGCGGGCGTACCCTGGAAAGCGCGTAAAATATGCGCCATGGGTGTCAGATGTAGCAGGTGGGTGACTATGCACGGCTTTGCGCTTAACGTGAATACCGATCTACGATATTTCGATTACATAGTGCCTTGCGGCATAACGGATAAAAGTGTAACCTCTATGCAAAAAGAATTAGGGGAACATATTGATGAATCCGACGTGAAAGAAAGATTGAGGCACGAATTTAGTATTGTATTTGACGCAGATATCGTTGTGGGGGACGAAGTTTTAGCAGCTGTAAATGATTAATAATTGGCTCAGAGCAAGATAACATATTATTGGGGTGAGGATAACCTGCTGATTACTTTAGGCAACAGGACTCATGTGCGGATAAGGGCCTTGTATCTTATTGAATTTCTTGTTACGAGTGGTATGGCTACGATATTTTTGCTGCAATGCATACCTTTCAAGCACACTTTTATTCAATGGACATCATGTTTGGGTTCTTCTGTATTGTACCTGCTTGCTGCGAATCGTTTCCTGGCAAGAATGTTTTTTACCGAGCAAATACTTTTGGAGGAGGAATCCCTGACCATCATTAGAAAGACAATCTTTTCGCAACATGTGAAACGTTACGACTGGCGCTATATAGGGATGCTCCATTATGAAGGCAAAGGCCACAAAACAGACCATCCGCTCAAGGGAAAATGTTACGACTATTTTGGTTTTGAAACGCAGGAACAATTGATACAGAGCCTCCACCATGACGGCAATCTTTATTTCGATTATATGGATGGCAGGGTTTATTTTGCGTCAGGAGTTTATTCCTGGAATGCTGAAGAAATGGTGCAATTGATGAAACTATACATCGGGTCTTCATTACAGTTGGGGCCCGAATGGAAAGAAATGCTCCAGGAGCAGGAACTGGACGACAATCCCTGATTTTCAGACAAGTTTCAGGGGTTGGGGTTGATTATTAAATAGCCGGTTTCCAGCTCCACCAGGTCTCTGCGTAACTTGAATTTATACATACCTTTCTTTTGGAAGTTCCTTTTATCTACAATTATTTTTGGGGTATTAATCTTTGGTATTTCAGTGATCATTTCATTTTTGTCATCATAAAACTTTACAGAATAATGATGCGTGGCCACATCATTAGGCAGGTCAATAATAATGTGACCGGTGGTGGCATTAGTGTATATAAATCCTGACTTGACAAGTGTGTAAGCATTTTCTTCCGGCGCCTGAATTGGGATAGTTATTTTCTTCTTAGTTTGAACAGGACTAGCACCTTGTTTGGAGGGATCTGCAGCACTACGGTCTGTATCCTTATCGAGCGATACGGAGACGACCGGGGCATATGCCGTCGTTTTGTTGGAGTATTCCTTTTCAGTTCCGGGTTGTTGGCCAGGTATTGTTCCATGGTTATTGTTCTTTGGCGAGGCCTTAACTGGCTTGGGGGTATTTGCAACCGTTGACAAAGTTGACCCGGATGTCTTGCTGTTTGAGTGGTCCGTTATTTTTTGTTTCACGGTTGTAGGAGCATCGCGGGTAGTGATCATTTTTTTTACAGAATCAAACGATAGTATCCCGGTTGACTGCAGGGATTTATTTTTATCAATACTCACGCAACGATAGTTGCTCATCCACTCAAGCCCGGAGTTAAAGGTAATATCCAATTTATAACAATTTTGCCCGTCGTGGGGGTGCCTGATCACAAAAAAACCGGGGCTTTTATCAAGGGTTTTCATGTGGGCTATTGTTGCAAAATTACTGAGGCTGTCGTCAGATCGTAATATGGCAATCGACCTGACATTGCTATACTGGTTGTTCCAGGAAATGATGATTGCTCCCCGGTATTCAGTAGCGGCAATATCAGGCAGCATTGGCTGTGCTGCACTATAAAATGTACAGAAACAAAGAAAAAGCAAGAGTTGGATGCATTGACAATGGCATCTTGAGATCATTGGTCAAACCTAATATAAATTCAACAAATTTGATAACTGCGGGTACTAATAATTGGGATTGACGAGCAGGGAATATTTTTCGTTTTTGCCCCTTTATCTACTAATCAACTTATTAGCTATCTTAGCCCTTTACCATACATAATCAAACAATCCATGGGATTATTTACTAAAAAGCCAATACACAAACTCATTCTTGACTCGTCTGAAGGGGAGAAAAGCCTGAAGCGGACGCTTAATGCGGGTAATCTTATAGCATTAGGCATTGGCGCTATCATCGGGGCTGGCCTTTTTGTGCGCACAGCCGCCGCCGCTGCAAATTGTGCAGGGCCTTCAGTTACTCTGGCCTTTGTAGTGGCTGGTATTGGATGTGCATTTGCCGGTTTGTGTTATGCGGAGTTTGCATCTATGATTCCTATTGCAGGGAGCGCCTACACCTATTCTTATGCTACGATGGGTGAACTGGTAGCCTGGATCATAGGCTGGGACCTCGTTTTGGAGTATGCAGTCGGAGCTGCTACAGTAGGTATTGCATGGAGCGAATATTTAAATAAACTGTTAGAAATTTTTGGCCTGCATGTGCCTTATGAATGGTGCCACTCGCCGTTTGAGGTATTAAAGGACGCTTCGGGAGTTGTGCTGCATCATGGTATAATGAACGTACCTGCACTGTTCATAATTTTCCTGCTGACTATGTTATTGATAAGGGGTACTAAAGAATCTGCCTTTGTAAATGGAATAATCGTTATCTCGAAAGTCGCCATCGTCATTATTTTTATTGTGATTGGCTGGGGATATATGAATCCGGCGAACCATGTACCTTTTATACCACCGCCAAGCACTTATGTGGACAGCCAGGGAATAGGCCATAATTTTGGCGGTATATGGGGCATTCTTGGAGCCGCAGGCGTTGTATTCTTTGCATTCATTGGTTTTGACGCAGTGTCTACAGCATCACAGGAAGCCAAAAATCCTAAGAAAGATATGCCAATAGGTATTCTCGGCTCACTGGTAATATGTACTATTCTGTATATCCTGTTTGCCTATGTATTAACGGGCGTAGGTACGGTAAACGACTTCCGCACCGCTGGCAAAGAGGGTTCAGTGGTATTCGCTATAGAAAAGTATATGACCGGCTATCACTGGCTGGCTAACCTGGTAACGGTGGCGATACTATTTGGTTTTTCTTCAGTGATATTAGTGATGCTCATGGGGCAGTCGCGGGTATTTTACTCCATGAGCAAGGATGGCCTTGTGCCCAAAATATTTTCGCATCTTCATCCTAAGTACAGCACACCTCATAAATCCAACATGGTATTCCTTTTACTGGTAGGCAGCTTTGCGGCATTTGTACCGGGCGATATTGTTGGCGATATGACCAGCATTGGTACGCTCTTTGCCTTTATGCTTGTATGCGCAGGGGTATGGATACTAAGGGTAACTAACCCCGAAATACCAAGACAATTTAAAGTGCCCATGGTTCCTGTAGTTTCTATTTTGGGCATAGTAGTTTGTGGAGCCATGATTGCAGGTCTCGGGTGGACCAACTGGCTTCGCCTAGGGGTGTGGCTGGTAATAGGCCTGGTAATATATTTTGGCTACAGCAGAAAACATAGTAAGCTGAAATAGCATCGATAGACTGCTTAGGAGGATGCTGACGAAAAAGTTACTTAAATCAGCCGGGATTTTACCATTGCTTTTAGCAGCGAACGTTTGTACTAGAAGAAATAAAATAGGCGCACTCCCAAATACAATGGCTGGTAGCTTACGGGTATAGTTACATATTGGTAATAGCCTTGTTGATAAGTGATTTCAGCACCATGCCGGTAAAAATTCAGTAGCGTTTGTTCGGCTGAAACTTGAACTCGTATGTGTTTTTTTATTTCCCAAACCGCTCCAATAGTGATGAATGGAATAATGCTGGCGCTATTTTCCAGCAACTGTTTTTGAATAGAATCCACGCCATTAAATACGCCGACGGTAGCTGACGAATTCGTTGAAGTGGAAACACTTTCACCCAGATTCAGTAATACGCCCAAACCTATATTGTATTTCATGTTTTGCCACTTACTCGGAATCATAACCGAAGGATTAATATTGAATAGAAGGCGCTCCGTAAACAGGGTGGTTCCTTCCTCCGGGCGAAAATATATTCGGTCATACGTAATACCCAGGATCTGCTGAAACGAAATGGAAGTTTCCGTTCGGCCATTTATTTTTATCGTCGCATCAAGCCCGGTAGAGCCAATAGGGTTATTATTGAGTTTGTTTCCGAAATCTGTATTTACTTTCAGGTATAACGGTAAGCCTACACCAACCTCAAATAAATTTTGCCCATGGCAAATACCTGGCCAGCAACACAATATCAAAAAGTATTTTTTTACTGATCCTAGCATATTTGATAACCGGATGGTTTTCATGGGGCTATAACGGCATGGGAGAGGAAATATTGCTATCGGTTGTGCTCAACAAATTGATGAACCGAGATTTACAGCAGATTTGGTTGATCAATTTTTTTAATCCTGCTGATTAAACTTCCTTGGTAGAGACAGGTCTTAATAGCATAAAAACTAAAATGCTATGAGATACCAAGCAATACTGAAGAATGGCGCTTTTATAATAGCTGCCTCCCTGCTAACACTTGCGGCATGCAAGCGTGACAGAACAACTCCTGCACTGACCAACTCCGATGACAATGGCGGTTACGCCTCTGACGCCGCAACGCTGGAAAAAACCAGTAACGACGTAATTTCAATTACTGACGTTTCTGCAGCAGGAAATGCCAGTACCCTTCGCACTACCTCCATCTGCGCTACTGCGACACGGTCTGTAAGTGGTTCAGACAGTATTCTTACTATCAATTTTGGTCCGACAGATTGCCTGTGTGCGGATGGTAAGACGCGCAAGGGCGAAATTATCGTGTCCTATACCGGTGCCTACAAAGACAGCGGGACTGTACGTACTATTACCTACAGCAACTACTATGTAAATGATTACCACGTAACGGGCCACAAAGCTGTAACCAACAAAGGCACCAACAGTTCGGGCCAGGTATGGTATGATGTGGTGCTGGACGATTCGATAACATCACCTTCCGGAGATAGTACCATCAGTTGGACCGCACATCGGACGCGCACCTGGTTGTCAGGCTACACCACTGAAACCCGGACAGATGATTCCTACGCTATTGCCGATGCTGTTGGTTCCCCGGGTACAGTGCTTACCCGTGCCAATGGCCACGTTTTTACTGTTAGTATTAATTCCGGTTCTCCAATAGTTGTAGCCTACGATTGCGATTTTATTGAAAGCGGCATAGTGGTTATTTCGAGCTCTACCTTTACCGGTGGTGACCGTACCGTTAATTATGGGTATTCGTTAACTACTCCGGGTAGCTGTGATGACCTTGCCCAATTAACGATAGGCAGCCACACTTACGTCATCACGTTGCGCTAACAGTGTTTCATTTTGGGTTTATCATAGGCGGGAATTTTTTCCCGCTTTTTTTTGATCCATAAAAATTGACTGATTTTTGCCATTTATTGTTTATTTTGCATGAGTAAACAAGCCCAATAAATATATGGATACTCCAAAACAAAATGAACCTGCTGCAGATAAAAAAACAGCAACTCCACCTAAGAAAGGACCTTCAAAACTTCCTTCCAAACAGATTTCGTTTTCCAACCAGCCAGTTGGTAAAAACGGTAAGCAAGGGAAAGCCCAGGTGAATAAGGCCAAGAAGGGTGGGGTGAACCTGATGCGGAAATTATCTGGTATGTAGGGTTACGTGAATTTAAGTTACTCCGGATAATGCTCAAAATTCTGATTAGTGGGTCGACAAATAGCCACTGGTTGAAGCCACCTCATTGCCTATAAAATCAAAGTTACTTAATTGCCCCGGTCCTTTTTGTCCCGGGGCAATTAAATAACAGCACATCTTGTCTTACCGGTTTGTTTTACACGCCGGAGATTATTATGCGGGTTGCATTTCCTTTACCTGTGTAAACTCAACATTAGCGTGTATATGTACATCCTCGCCAAGCAGCAATCCGCCTGTTTCAGAGACCATGCTAAAGCTTACGCCAAAATCTTTACGGTTAATCTTGCCGTTCACTGAGAATCCTGCGCGGGTATTGCCCCATGGGTCCTGAACGATGCCGCCAAGCTCCACCTTCAGTTCTATTTCTTTGCTTATGCCACGCATAGTAAGTGTGCCATGAAGTATGTAGTCTTCATCGTTTATTTTATCCACTTTGCTGCTTTCAAACGTTAGTTGCGGATGGTTGGCAGCATCAAAGAAATCATTGGCTTTCAGGTGGCCATCGCGTTGTTCGTTGTTCGTTGATATCGAATCAATATCAGCGTGGAAATGTACCTTGGCCGTGGTAATATCAGTTCCTTCTGTTTCTACCGTAGCATCAAAATTTTTGAAATGCCCGGTTACGTTAGATACCATCAGGTGCCTAATTTTAAATTGTACTTCTGAGTGCGTGGCATCCATTGCCCATTTTGTTGTGTTCATGTTTGTTTGTTTTTTGTTTTGGTTATTTGATTTTTGTTTTGTGATTTTTATTTTATCATCAGCAATTTCCGCCCGGTTCGCATACATCTCCCAGGGTATAGTCCGCGGAGGCTAATGCTGTTTCCTGCTCATAGGCCTGCCATGCCTGCTGCAGCCCATCGAGGAACACTTCCTTTGGCTGCGCGCCTGATATGCCATACTTGCCATCTATGACGAAGAATGGTACACCCCTTATTCCCAAAGATTCCGCAGTTTCAATATCTTTTTCTACTTCGTTTGCATAAGCATCACTGTTCAGCATTTCGCCAATCTCGACTACCTTGAGGCCAATATCTATGCCTATCTGCATTAGGGTATTGTGGTCGCTGATGTTTTTGCCATCGGTGAAATAGGCTTTAAACAGGCGCTCTTCCGCGGCCTCGCCCAGGCCATGTTTTTTAGCCAGTTGTATGAGCCGGTGCGCATCAAATGAATTGGCGATCACGGCAGTATCAAAGTTGTAGGTAAGCTCTTCGGCTTTTGCGGTTTGTGTCATTTGATCATGGATTTTTACAGACCATTCACGCGATTGCCCTTTACGCTCAGCGAGGTAACTATGGATATCCTTGCCTGGTTGGTACGCTATCTTTGGATCAAGCTGGAAGCTATGCCAGTTGATGGTTACGTTGTCTTTGTGGTCAAATTGCTGCAGAGCGCCTTCCAGTTTTCTCTTACCTATGTAGCAGAAGGGGCACATTATGTCTGACCAGATGTCTATTTGCATTTTGTATTTCTTTATTGCTTTTGTTATTTACCTGTTTCTTTCCTGCTGTCAATGCTCAATGGCCCTGACCCGAAATAACAGATGATCAATGCACCGCCGAGTGCGGACATATTCTTCATGAACATGGCCATCTGCATTTGCTTCATCATAGGGTCAGTAACTGACCAGAATGCATGCATATAAAATGTCACAGGTAATAAGAAAACCACAAGCATTAGTGCGCCAATTCTCGCCTTATACCCTAAAATAATACTCAATGCACCCACAGCTGAAATGATCCCGGATAACGGCACCAATACCGAAGCCATCGGCACACCAGCGGAACTCGCATACGCAATTTCTGCGCTCGAAAAATGCCCAATTGCCGCCATCAAAAAGATCATCAAAAAAATAATTCTACCTGCTAATACTACTGCTTTCATTTGTTTTGTTTTTAATTGTTATAAATAATTATTAGTTATAAAAAATCTAACAGTGTTAATTTCTTTAGTAAAAAAAATGTTTTGTACTAATTAAATATAAAAATCACGCCCCTGTATCTTCGTTTATACTAGTTAGACATTAAAAACACACTTTACGCATTTAAACCGTTGAAACGGTTACACATGTTGTTAGTATTTTCTCACCCATGGTTGAAACCATGGGCTATGTGTGATTTCGATGTATAAACGGTATTAGTACATTTTCCGCTTTGTATATAATTTGCTCAACGACAATTAACTAATCAACCCTTTAATAAATCCTTTGATAAAATCGTTCAATATCATTTTATTCATTACCCCCCTGTTCACGCCATCATGTTCTGCCGGCGGGGTCATGAGGTTTATTGATACGAGGCCGTGCAGCATAGACCAGAAAGAATTCAGCTTCAAAAATGAGTTGGCGTCTTTATTCCCGTTTTCTTCCAGTATCAGTTCTATAGTTGTCTTGATGATCACCGTAAAATCCATGATCTCCGGCATCTGTTTTATCTGCTCGCATCCGGGCATTCCCAGTCCAAACATCACCTGGTAGTACTCCTTGTTTTGAAAAGCAAAATCCCAATAGGCATAGGCGATTGCTTCTAACTGGTCAGCGGGCTTTTTATATTGTATTATCGTTTCCTTTAGTTTTTCACTTAGGAGTTTAAAGCCCATTTTATTAAACTCAAAGAGAATAGCTTCTTTATTCTCAAAATGGTCATAAACTACTGGAATACTATATTCAATAGCATCAGCTATTTTCCTAATAGATAAAGTCTGCCAGCCCTCCTCATGCACGATCTGCCAGGCACTCTGCAGAATGCTGTCTCTGACTTCTTTTCTTTGCCGTTCCTTTCGCTCAGTGATCCCCATAATATTGTTTGTATTTTTCCTAACAGCGTTAGCAAAACTATGACTTAAAGTTGAAACGGCAATAAAAATATAATTGGTTTACTTTATAAGGCTATAGAGGCATGTCAATTGTCAATGGTCAATGGTTAACGGTTAATGGGTATTGATGAATCGTTGATTTGTGGATTGGTTAGCTAGTTTGTTATTTGATATGTTGAATGGTTGATTTGATTAGTTGAGCAATTCGAAAGAAAACTTAACAAAACTTAACAAAACTTACATTTTTATGAGCAAACATGACTTTGCGTTACTAATATCTTTCCGTAGGTTAACCGCAGAGGCATGTCCCTACTGCATTTTAAAGAATTCCCGATTTGAAAACTTAACAATACTTACCAAAACTTAACAAAACTTAACTTTTTTGGAGTGGATACTCCTATGCTACTCCTCCACTGAAAAAGCTATGGTGGTTGAAAGAAAAAAGCTACGGGGGGCAAGGGAGTGGCTCTCAGTGGCCCCCGTTTTTCCATACATTGAAACAAAGTGAAATCATATTCCCGGATCTATCCTTTGCAATGCTGTATGTTTTTTCATAAAGTGATTTTTTCATTATTATTAGTGCAATTTTTAAAATATTGTAAAAAATTGTGTGATAAAAACATGACATTTCATAACAATTCATAACATTGAAACAGAAAATAAAAAAACCATTAATTTTTTATAGTAATTAATGAAATTTGGTAAGTATTGATGTTGAGTGACCATACCTCCACATTTCCGTATATTTTTGTAAAGTGAAACTTTTTTCATAGATATTGCCGACAGTTTTCATTTTTCATTTTTTTGTAATTTTCGAGGTGCGGGTCGTGAATTTTGTTTAATGTAAATATACTACCGGATAAAACATTTTGTGTATTGCTACGGGTAGTAAAATCTTTTTTCCGTTGGAAACGTACGGTGGTGGCGGGTTTCAAAAAATGGTGTTGCGGAAAATGGGAATTTATTATAACTTCTACTATACTGCATCAAGGTAAATGCCTGTTGCAAACAGGCTAAATTGCATGGACGCGGGTTGGCAAGCACACAAGCCTACACCCCAAACCCGTGCCAGTGCGAGACTCGGCCCCTGGCCGGAAAACTATAGCCAGACTTGAATTATTCAGAATTTGAACCCGACAGAAAGGACAAGCGTGCCATCGCTCCACTCTTCGGTACGCTGCTCATTAGTGGCTGTATTGTATTCGTCGGTCTTACACCAATTGGTGATTAACTTCAAAGACGCATACGGGCCGCCGTGGCGCTCTGTAGTATAGCGCATGTAGCCAAACCCTAAACCGCCATAAACACCGTCATTACCAGGAACAGTGTACCGGAGATCTCCGTCGCGGTAGTAACTGGTATTGTGCGTATAGAAATCCTCACCAAAATCCAAAAACAAAAAATACCGGCCCTTTTTCCGTTGCCGCATATTGAGGCGTAACTCTCCATATATTGCCGAAGTAAGCTGGCGAATATTGGTTGCCGACACATGAAAGTTATATTCCTGAACACCGGCTCCCAAGCCAATGTGCCTACTGGCGTTATAGTTGTACGTGATAGAAGATCCCGGGTCGAGGTAGGCAAGGCAAATACCCGCATCGGCATATAAACTGTTCTTTTGAGCCGACGCCACCAGCGAACCGAATAATCCTAAAAATAAAGTGAGCACGTATTTCATCTATTGAAATTTTTGTTGTTCCTTTCTTCATATTGTTTAGCCGGGGAATATTTGCCTAAACGCCACGTAATGCCTGCATTCAACGAAAAAATATGAACATACTGGTAGGCGGCGGGGTTATAGCCTCCCGGCAGCATGGAGGAAAGCATATCGTGAAATTCGCCGCCGGCAATAATATTCATCCTGGTGTTCAGTTTGTACCCCAGACCGAGCCGGAGGATTCCCCAGAGGCTTGTTTTATGATACTGGCTGGTAAACGCCGCTCCAGTCAGCGTTTGTTTTGTCACAACGCCATCCCGATCAATCGTTTTATCATCGGAATAGTTATATGATATTTCGTAACCAAAACCCGGAGTGATGCTGAACCGCTTACCCAACCAGAACCGATAACCAGCCATCAGGGGCAGGGCGATGGAATTATAGTATTGTGTGGTCTTAGTATCGATCACGAACATATACCCGCTGAGGGTATGCTCGTAGTAGCCGGATCTCAGGAAATAAATACCTGAGCTTATTTCCAACTGATTCAAACGGTAGCCTACCCCCAACTCCACGTTATAAACAGAGACGCTGCCCTTGCCCTCGTTTTCGTAAGTGCCGAGCTTAAGGTTATCATGCGCGTCAACGTATGAAGTACCGAAGCCAATCTGCGGCTGCAGATAAAACCCATTTTGCGCAGAAGAAACAAATCCGGAAAAACAGAAAACCGCCAGGATTATCTTTTTCATAAGTATTAATTGGCGCAATAAAATTATCTGCAATTTAGAAAATATTCGTTTTTCGTGCAACTTTCCCAAGCGCATCTCGGGCCGTAGGTGTCAAACATTGATATCCACTTGATAAAGCTTAATCAAACACTATTTCTGCAAATAAATATACCCCGTATATTCGTTTGGGGGAAAGCTGATCTTTTGCCCGTTTAATTCATAGGTGAGTACGGATTGGCCACACGAGGAGCCAGGCAAAGGGCTACCCTAGTTACAGGGCAGGTTTTCGGAAGCGCTGCCGGAAAGCACAAAATCCGAAAACTTATATAACCTTTGATTGGACTGAACAAGTATGGTGAAATCGGGTATGGTACCACCGCCGTTGAAAAGGATTAGCCCATTACAAGCTAATGTATCAATTCCGACAGACTGCCAATAAGGCAAATAAGAACGTGGGTTTGAAAAATCAAACAGATGTGAACCGGTTACGGTGGTAAATGTATTGTCTGGCGTATAATAAGTAATAATGACAGTATCTAGTTCGTCTACCGCATACCCTACACTGGCAACATCAAGCTGAAAACTACAGCCTACGCTACACTTGCTTTGGCAGCTTTGCAGCGACAATAATGTTAGCAAAGTAAAAACTGAAATAATAATATATTTCAAAGAAATTTTAATGTAAACGTACAAAAAATATACTATTCAGATATCTAATACGGCATACTTTACACATTTTGTCTCCGGCTTTTAAGTCGGGCACGAAATGAATAACGCAGGACGCCCGTTGTTCCGGACGAATACACAGCCGGAATTCCAGATAACATTACGTCTCAGACGCAATTCAAGGAATTATAGCTAAACGGCTTGACTGACCAGTTGCACAAGAATGCGCTACTACGCTTCCTGGTGAAGCAACATCCATGAAGTGCCAAACCTGTCGCGAAGCATTGCGTATCGCGATGCAAAAGGCGTCTGCTGTATTTTTGCAAAGATCTCACCGCCATCGGCCAGCAATGCATATATGCGTTCCGCCTCTGACGCACTATCGAGGGTAAGTGAAAGGTAGGCACTTCGCATAGGCTCTGCAATCGGCACGTCTGCGCCCATCAGTACTGTTCCTCCAATCTCTATCCGGGCATGAACAATTTTGTCCTCACGTCCTTTGGCGATATCAGCAGCATGTGGCGTTTCCCCGAAAGTAGTCATCGAGATAATCCTGCCAGCCAGATTTTTTTCGTAAAATTGAAAGGCTTCCCGGCAGGTTTCTTTGTAGTTGACATAAATGTGCAGTTTCATGATGTTATTTTTAATACTGCTAAAATAAAAAAACAAGGAAATAATTGTTCTACTTCTTACAAGTCTTTGCATGACAAACGTAACCATAACAACAATTATTGCGTGAAAGAAATATAGTACAAAATGATTTTTTGATAGGAGGCCATCAGCTACTTTTGACGGAGAAAGCTATCACTATGGGTTCGTTTGTACTTGGTTTCCGGGATATTGACAAAACAAAAATAAACCTTGCAGGGGGGAAGGGCGCGAACCTTGGTGAACTATACAGGATTGAAGGCATTCAAGTTCCAGGTGGCGTTTGTGTTACAACAAATGCTTTTAAAAGAATCATTGAGGAAATGCCGCCGATCAGAGAGTTACTTAACCAACTGTCGCTGCTTAAGGCGGATGACCGGCATAAGATCAATGACCTTAGCGCTGAGATTCGCGGGCTTATTGAGAGAGTTCAGATTCCTAAGGATATCGCAGAAGAGATTGCCCTCCATTTGTCAAGGCTTGGTGAAAAAGAAGCTTATGCAGTGCGGTCAAGTGCTACTGCCGAGGACTTGCCGACGGCATCCTTTGCGGGCCAGCAGGATACGTATTTGAACATCATAGGTAAGGACGCAATCCTAAAACACATCAACAAGTGTTGGGGATCACTGTTTACAGAGCGGGCTGTAATTTACCGAATGCAAAACGGCATAGACCATCGTACTGTGTTCGGCCGGGCTCACACTGACATAGCTGTAGTCGTTCAGGAGATGGTATTCCCACAGGCGGCGGGAATTTTGTTTACTGCTGATCCCGTCAGTGGTGACCGAAAAATGCTATCCATTGATGCCGGTTTCGGTCTCGGCGAGGCTATGGTCTCCGGCCTGGTGAATCCTGATGTTTATAAAGTGCGCAAAGGCAAGATTATTGATAAGCGAATAGCCACCAAGAAACTAGATATTAATGCTTTAAAGGAGGGTGGTACGAAACAACAGGAGATGGAGCTGGAACGGCAGCGCATGCAGGCGCTGACGGATGAGCAGATTTTTCAGCTTGAGCGCACAGGCAGAAAGATAGAAGAACATTTCGGCCATCCGCAGGACATAGAATGGTGTATGGCGGATGACCTCTTTTACATAGTCCAGAGCAGGCCAATCACTACTTTATACCCGATTCCCGAAGCCGGTGACCAGGAAAATCATGTCTATTTATCGGTCGGCCACCAGCAAATGATGACCGACCCGATGAAACCATTGGGCTTGTCTTTTTGGCAGTTAATGGCTTTTCGACCGATGTTTAAAGCAGGAGGCAGGTTGTTTGTTGATGTGACGCAGCAACTGGCCTCACCGGCGGTTAGAGGCACTCTCTTAGATGTGATGGGGCAACACGATCCGCTTATGAAAGACGCACTGGTGACCATCATAGAGCGGGGAGACTTTATTAAGACGTCGGCGAATGACAATAAAGAGTTGAATCATGGCAAAAGCAACGCAGGAAAATCGTCCACAGATATTCTGTCGCAAATCGACAATGACCCTGCAATTGTTTCTGATTTCATCAAACTTAGTGAAACAGCTATAGAAGCCTTAAAACACGATATTCAAACGAAATCAGGGCCGGGCTTGTTTGATTTTATACTGGAAGATATCAGGCAATTAAAGGGGGGAATATCAGATCCGCAAAATATGGGTATGATTATGGCCGGTATGAATGCGGCATCATGGATTAATGAAAAAATGAAGGAGTGGTTGGGTGAAAAAAATGTGGCGGATACACTTTCTCAATCTGCGCCCAACAATATTACTTCGCAGATGGGACTGGATCTTTTGGATGTCGCAGATGTGATTCGCCCTTTCCCGGAAGTGATGGCGTATTTACAATGGATAAAAGATGATCACTTTTTGGATGAACTGCTTAAGTTTGACGGTGGCGAGGAAACCCGGGACGCTATCAATGCTTATCTTGACAAATACGGAATGCGATGTGCCGGTGAAATAGATATTACCAGAACCCGCTGGAGCGAAAAACCTGCTACGCTTCTCCCGCTCATCCTCAGTAACGTCAGAAACTCTGCGCCCGGCGCAGGTAGCCAGAAATTTGAGCAAGGGCGAAAAGAGGCTTTGGACAAAGAACAGGAGCTACTGGATCGGTTGCGGCAGTTGCCGGAGGGTGAACAAAAAGCCGAAGAGACAAAACAAATGATCAGGCTGCTCAGGAATTTTATAGGTTACCGTGAATATCCCAAATATCACGTAGTTAGCCGCTTCTTTGTTTACAAACAGGCGCTCTTAAAGGCGGCCGAACAACTTGTACAAGCCAATGCAATTACAGAAAAGGAAGACATTTACTATCTCACTTTTGAAGAACTGCGAGAAGCAGTCCGCATAAATGAACTTGTTTACGACCTTATCAGTACACGAAAAGACGAGTACAGGGTATTTGAAAAACTAACTCCTCCGCGTGTTATAACGTCTGATGGCGAGATTGTTACGGGAAAGTACAAAAAGGAAGATCTCCCGGCGGGAGCTATTGTGGGCCTGGCTGTTTCTTCAGGAGTTGCAGAAGGGCGCGCACGCATCATCTTGAATATGGAAGATGCCAACCTGGAAGCAGGCGATATTTTAGTGACCCCATTTACAGACCCTAGCTGGACGCCATTGTTTGTGTCCATAAAGGGCCTCGTGACCGAAGTAGGCGGACTGATGACCCACGGAGCGGTCATAGCCCGTGAATATGGGTTGCCGGCGGTAGTGGGCGTGGAGCATGCTACTAAACTGATTAAGGACGGACAGCGCATTCGGGTGAATGGGACGGATGGGTATGTGGAGGTACTATGAATGAAGATGTATATTTGGATACAATGAATATTTTGCAAATGAGAGTTTTCTGGTTCATTATTTTGCTGTTAGGCCTCGCTTCTTATAGCCGTGGGCAGGAAGTCCCAAACCTTGTTTGGAAAAAGAAGGTATCAAGGGACATCGATATCAGGGATCAAAATACCAGGAAATTGCCCAGGTCAGCCGTTAACGACAGCACAATATCGCAGATAATTGTAAGTGCCTTGTTAGCAAAAAAGATGGCTGCGTACAACTACTGGGGCCCGCCTTCAAAAATGACGGACCAGGATGTGAAGGAAAGGTTTTTAGGTAAAGTAGCACCAGATTCAGAAATAATCGATGGGCCTGTATTTGATCCCCTCAATCCCCCCAAAATACGCTTGTTTATTGCCGACTCTTTATATAAGTACCGGGTGTATGAAGAATGGAATTATTGTCCGTCTGAAGGCAAAATGAATGAACAAATAACATTTATTGCGCCAATAAAGAGGATATATGGTGACGATGACATTTTCAGAGGGGAGTACGCCGTGGTCAAGCTAAAGTATGATGAGCTCGTGTCACTGCTGTATAACGAAAAGGACTCGGACCTTTGTCATTCTTTGTTGAGCAATATCCGTAAAAGCAATTTCAGCATTGATTCAGGTAAGGTAATCATACAATCAGTTATTTCATCGCGAGTTTGGCACGCAGCAGCTATAGCGCTTATAGACATGCAGGAGCCGGCCGATACGCAAAAGCATTTTTTAAGAAATGAAAATGACGATACCCTGCTTTCAGAGCTGATCGTAATGGCAGTAAAGAATAAGGAAATACCTGCGTGGAATGCAGAGGAGGAACCGTTCAGCCGGCGACTGACGGAGTCGCAGCTTGATGAACTTTTAGCTAATAAAATAGATACCTTTATTATCGTTGATCCGGTTTCGAAATATGAAGTTACTATGATTAAAGCCAGGCCTCTCGATTATAAGACAATTCAGTACAAAATTTTAGAAGACTGGGTACATGACCCGATAACCGGGAAAACGGAAATCACCATTAATGGAGTTGCTCCAGTAAAAATAACGGTCAATGATAGCGGCAGAGTAACAGAGACTAAGACAATGTTTTGGATACACTTTACTGACCTACAGAAAATCCTTAACCATGTAGAACAATACCACCCCGAGAACACATTTGCCATGCATATCTGGGAGCGTTTTTTTATGGCTGACTTCAAACCGGTATATGACAATTATTGAGCTCCCAATAGTCCCGGTTACCGCCGCCCCTGATGTTCAGGAAGACACCCGGTACCTAAAAGAAACGCGGTTTGCAGCCAGAATTTAATTGATGGAATTTAATGAAGGCAATTACAAATGCTCCGATTGCTTTAATACTTGCGCCAGTAAATAACCGAGATTTCCATCCAGGTAATTGAGCCGCCCGGTATTAAATGCCAGGCCTACTGTTCCGGGTGGCGTGGGGCCACCTAATCCAAGACTAGTTGCGGTTAAAAAGACGGCTGATTTATCTTGTTTATAGTTAAGCCAGATTGTTTCGCCGGTTATTCCACCTTTGTTTAGTTTTAGTTCCTGTCCTTCTTTAA
>Ga0206890_1127_pt1 | contig 23386 bp, 16 predicted proteins | sample Alteio_BWOrgHeat_58_FD_152960 | JGI IMG/M metagenome (GOLD analysis project Ga0206890, IMG submission 152960) | Enriched cells from forest soil in Barre Woods Harvard Forest LTER site, Petersham, Massachusetts, United States - Alteio_BWOrgHeat_Nextera6 ... | reverse complement strand
ACTGTCGCGGGTAAGCAGGCCTTCTTTTTTCAAAGCGGGGCGATACTCAGGGTTTACTTCACACAGCACACGGGCTATAGCCATCTTTATAGCTTCAGCCTGGCCTTTGGGGCCGCCACCCTGCACATTCACCACAAAATCGAAAGAAGTTTGCACTTCCAGTGTTTTAAGCGGTAGCTCCACCTGGTTTTGCAGGTACATGATCGGAAAATAATTTTTGTATTCCTTTTCATTAACCGTGATATTCCCGGTGCCCTTATTCAGGTAAACACGAGCTACTGCTTCCTTTCGGCGGCCAACGGCGTTTTTCTGTTTTTCCATTTTAATTATTAATGGTTTTTGTTATTTTAATACTATGTGTTTTTTCCTGTTTCCCCATCCGATGGCTATCCGGGCCACCAGGATGAATTATTTTCCGATACCTACTGTAGTCAGTGTTTTAGGGCTCTGTGCTTTATGCGGATGCTCAGCGCCTTCATACACGAACAATTTTTTGTACATCGCACGGCCAAGGCGATTCTTAGGAAGCATACCTTTTACGGCGCGCTCTATCATCAGGTTGGGGCGGCGGGTAATCATTTCGCTCGCCATTTCTGTTTTCTGTCCGCCGGGGTACATGGAGTAAGTCTGGTATCCCTTATCGTCCAGTTTATTCCCGGTAAGCTTTACCTTAGCTGAATTGATCACTATCACATAATCGCCGCAATCGAAATGCGGGGTATAGTAAGCCTTGTTTTTGCCACGCAGTATAGATGCAATCTGCGATGTCATACGCCCAAGCGTCTGGTTAGTTGCGTCAACGACATGCCAGTCGCGCTTTACGATGCTTTCGTTGGCAGACTGTGTTTTAAAACTTAAGTGTCTCATTATAAAATCAAAAATTAAAAAGTAAAAATTTAAAAACCCTGCAAGTAAAAAATTTGGGAGTGCGAAGGTAAAACGCCTAAACGAGATAGCCAAATAATTTATTAAGAAATTTTATGACAACGATGTAAGTAACTGATAATCAATAGAAAAAATTCACTTCTTTCTTTTATTTTCCGTAGAAATCCTAACTTTTATCTCTTCCAAAAAAAATGACGATGGAAAGAAATAGGGAGACCGTTTACCTGACAAACTTGGCTCTTTGGGTTGATGAATAAAGCATGTGTGAGGGGGATCTTTCTCAGCTTTTCCTGTTATTATATTCATTTTAAGCTTGTTATAGTTATGGTTTTATACTATCGTATTGCAGCGGGCAGCTCTGAGTGCCATAAATAACTCAGAGAACAGCGTCGTCGGGCATCGGTCAAAAATTCCGGCAGTTAAAATATAATATATAAATATATTTATTGATGGCCCAAGATTCAACCACTTTTTCTCGTCTGTTATAGGTGGAGTTATTATATCTACCTCAAATCATTTATTATGCAGAAAATAGCCGTTTGGGTTTTACTGTTTTGGGGTTATTTCTGGTTGGGCTGCAAAACCAAATCAAATAAACAGGATGTTACCTACGTTCACATTGACTCGTTTAAGTTCGTCGCTAATCCTGTGTTGCCAAGTGTAACATTATCCCACCAGATAACGGGAGTGTCGGTATATTATAACAATGAATTTCTTGGTGTTTTCAGCCTACCTGCCACAATTCCTGTAGCGGCTGCCGGCACTTGTTCTTTGGCATTTCTACCCTGCGTAAATGAATATGGCCAAAATAGCCAGGTTGCTCCCTATCCATTTTACCGGGCAGATACTTTCTCGTTTACCGCAAAGCCGGGAAAGATTGTCACATACGAGGGTACGACATCGTTCTATTCAAATGTGAACATAAATGTGATTTCTAATTTTGAAACAGGCCTTACCAATTTCTATTTAGCCAAAGGGAGTGTTCCAATGACCCTTGTTACTGCTGCTTCACCCGGGCTGGGCTCTATGATTTTTGAGGGCTCCGGCTCTGGAAGTGTATATCTTACCAATCCCGGTGTGGACAGCTCTGCGGATAGCACTGTATCATGTCTTATTCCTCCAGGTGTTGCATTTATCGAGTTTAATTATAAAAGTGATTTGCCGTTTTATATTGGCATTCAATCCAATTTAGCCGGACTTTTTTCGGTGCCTCTTTATATTGCAGGCATTTATCCAATCGGGTACTGGCAAAAAATTTATATAAAAGTGTCTGATTATACTGCAGCATACGAGGGCAGCACTTATAATTTTTAGTTAAAGGTAACCTTACCGGTTGGCAGCGCCCCTGGCAGCTTATTATTGGATAATATCCAACTGGTATCGTTTTAAAGAACCATTTGCCCGCTCTGACCACCAAAGCCTGGCTGAAAAAGGTGTACTGACAGGAGTTCCATTCATCCCATTTATTTTTTTCAAAAAACCCATCCAAAACAAGCTGTTTAACTGTCTGTTAATGACAAAATATCTTTAAAAATAAAGTATGTAGTTGACAACTTTTTTATATAAATTTGCCTAAATGCAATAACTTCCCTATGAAAAAATTATTTTTCCTCACCCTTTTTTGCACTGCATTTATAAAAGCTTATCCGCAATTTTTTTCGGTTACGCTTTCAGGCTATCCTCTGGTCACTACCGGGTGGAACTATGGCGGTGATGCCATTGTTGTGGATAGCACAATACAGCTTACGTCGGCCCTCACCGATCAGGACGGCTACATCTATTTTGACTCCGATGTCAATCTCACTGCTTGCTCGCAATTCAGCGTTAAGTTTGATTACAAAATTGTTCCGTCAGCTGGGACGGGCATTGCCGATGGTATTGCGTTTTGGTATATTGCGACCCCCCCGAGCGGTTTTGTATTGGGTGGCGGATTAGGCATCCCTACACCGGCTACGGGAATGATATTTACATTAGATACCTGGGATAACGACGGCGATGGCCTTAACCCTGAGAGCCAATTGTTTGGCTATAGCACACCGCACACTTATCTCGAATCAGACAGGGCTCCCTGGATGGATGCGCCAATACTGGGGCACCTGGCTTTTATGGATGACGGCACCTGGCACCACTGCGAGCTTGATTATAGTGCGGGCAACGTAAATGTTTATTACGACTATGCAGCACTTCCAGCTTTGACAGGATATTACCTGATCACGATCCCCGGGGGTTATTTCGGGTTCAGCTCCAGCACAGGGGCGGCTATAAGCACACAGAGTGTAAAAAATATGACCATTACTGTAATTGGCTGCTTCCAGGCGGGTAATAACGGACCCATTTGCCAGGGCGATACTTTGAAATTAACCGATACCTCTTTAACGGACACAGCCGGCGCCACTTATTTCTGGTATGGCCCTGGCGGATATACCAGCAGTTTAAGACAGCCCGTTATTTACCCGGCTACTTTAGCTGATTCAGGGGTATATCATGTAGTAAAAACTGTGGGCGCTATCAGTGACACAGCTACTACCGATGTAACGATCAAAAGGCTGCCGGTGGTAACCGCTCTCAGCAATGGCCCTGTTTGCTCCGGCACCACCTTGTTGCTTTTCGCAAACCCGGATTCGGTAGGTGAAACATTTAGCTGGACGGGCCCGAACGGATTTATTTCTGCAACGCAAAGCCCGACAATTAACGTTGTCCCGGTTAAGGATGGGGGCTTATATAAAGTAATAACGACCTGGAATGGCTGCATAGATAGCGGCATCGTATTTGCCCCGGTAGATTCCACTCCAGCCCTGCCCACAGCCAGCAGCAATACGCCGGTATGCTCAGGGCCTTTAGATACTTTAAAATTGACTTCCGCCGATGCAACAACCGGTGTAACTTATAGCTGGTCCGGGCCTTCGTTATTCTTTTCAACGCAGCAAAACCCTATTATTCCGGGTGTAGCTACGACTGCTACCGGCACTTATTCGGTGGTGGCTACCCTCACTACTCCCGACGGACTTTCATGCCATGATACCGGCACCACTAACGTAATAATAGACGCTACCCCGGTATTACCCGTGCTGGGCAGTAATTCACCCGTATGCTCAGGAAACCCGCTTTTACTCACGGCGACGAGCTCCGCAGGGTCATCATATAACTGGGCCGGGCCTGATCTGTTTACTTCAGTAGTACAAAATCCCACGATAAACCCTGCGCCAACAGCGGCATCGGGAACATATTCCGTCAGTGCAACAATCTATTACATCGGTATCCTTGCCGGATGTACGTCCGACACCGCTACCCTGGTAGTTGAGGTCGATTCGACACCGGTTACGCCGGTTGCCACCACGAATTCTCCCGGCCCACCAGGCACTAGCGTATGTGAGGGTGATACATTGACCCTACTATCGAGCAGTGCAACAGGCGGTGTACTTTACAGCTGGCTTGGCCCGGATGCATTTACTTCGACTGCGGCAAACAATACCATACTACACGCTACACCTGCGGCAACCGGGTCATATACCGTAACTGCCACACTTGGCGGCTGCTCATCCGAAGCCATCATTACGGTATTGATCACGCCGTCTCCCCCGCTGACAGTCACTAACAACGGGCCGATATGTACCGGAGTGCAGGATACTATGCTGCTGCAAGCCGCTTCAGCCCCGGGCGCTACCTATAGCTGGACAGGCCCTTATACTTTTTTCTCGTCGAACGAGAACCCTTACCGCACGCCGGTGATCATGGAATATGCAGGCATTTACAAGGTGACTGCGTTTCTCGGGGGATGCGCTTCCGCGACGGTGAATGATACAGTAATTGTTCGGCTGACGCCTGAGCCACCCATTGTGCCGTGGCTTACTTATTGCCAGTATTACACCGCCCCACCGCTGCAGGCGATGGGAGACAGCATATTGTGGTATCCTACGGATGTGCCCGGAGGTACCGGTAGCCTGACTGCGCCCGTGCCGCCCACCAGTAACACAGGCACTGCCTGGTATTATGCGTCACAAACGTTGATGGGATGTACCAGCTACCTCGATTCTATAAAAGTCATCGTGAACCCTAAACCAGAGGTAACGGTGAACAATGATACAGCGGCATGCCCGCATGATACATTAACGCTCACGGCGGTCGATGCTGATCCTATAGCCTATTATCATTGGACTCCGTTTATATACATTACAGATTCATCCAGCGCTTCGATAACTGTAAAACCTGAAACGGATGTAACCTATACCGTTGTGGCCACTAACCAATATGACTGCACGGACACGGCATATGTGACCGTGAATGTATTGGCAGGCGCCGTGCTCAACCTTGGAGATTCCGTAACATTGTACCCCGGGCAAAGCTACCAGCTAGACCCCCTGACAAACTGCTCGTCGTTTTCATGGTTCCCGCCATCAGGGCTGAGCAATGCAAATATTTCAAACCCGGTTGCATCGCCCGGCCTTAGCACCATTTACACGGTGCTGGGTGAAACGAGCTGGGGTTGCTTCGCTTCTGCCTCCATCAGTATCTATGTAGACAATGAATCGGTGCTGGCACTGCCTAACGCCTTTACCCCAGGCAACGGACCCAACAATCAATTTAAGATCATAAAGAGCGGTGACGCCACACTGAATTATTTCAGGATATTCGATAGATGGGGTGTAAAAGTATTTGAAACTACCGATATAAATGAAGGCTGGGATGGTACTTACAATGGGACTCCCCAACCGTTCGGTGTGTATGTTTACCAAGTATCAGCCGTTACCAGTGTAGGTACCGAATTTGTAAAGAGTGGAAACGTGACGTTACTGAGATAATACCAAAACAGGTGTAGAAAGTTAAAAGGTTAAAAAGGTAAAGCGCCCTTTTTAACCTTTTAACTTTTAGCTCTTTAGCTTTTCACTTATCAGCCCTTTGACTTTTTTGCTTAATTTAGTGTGATGAGAAAAATACTAACGAGGGCCTTATATTTTATCCTCCCTGTTGCCACATGGGTTGCAGGGGTAGGAACGGGATATACGCAACAGCCGAAAACGGACTCGGCTGCAATAAGCCTGAAATCTACAGGGGGAGCAAAGACAGCTGATGACACCCTAAAGCCCTACCAGAAATACCCTACACTGCCTGCTTTCAATATCAGGCTTGCCGACAGCGGTACCATTTTTAATACTTACAATATTCCTGAAGGAAAACCCATTGCACTGATGTTATTTTCGCCAGATTGCGATCATTGTAAGCGAACCATAAAGTCGCTCATAAAGGGAATGGACTCGATCAAAAATATTCAATTTTACCTGATCTCCGGTTATCATGACTACGGAGCGATTCGTGAATTTTATGAGAAACATCATCTTGGAGACTATGAGAATATTAAGGTAGTAGGCAGGGACTATGAGTATTTCTTTATTGATTTCTACAAAACAAAATTCGTCCCGGATATAGCTTTATATGATGCGCATAAGAAGCTTATAAAGCTAATAGAAGGAGAAACAACGGCGAATGAAGTATATAAATATATTCATTAACCCCCCGGCCCCTAAAGGGGGGGACTATGGTCAAAGGTATTGAAGGCCTTCTTCCTTATTCGGCGCCCAGGCATTTGGGGTTAAGAATGTTTAATGTTTTCTGACTAACCCATTAGTCTTTTTCCTTCCGTTCTCTTTCCCGGAGCTCTTTCACCTGGTATTTATAAGTATAGACTTTGTCATCGGTACAGTATATCCTTACTATGTACAGGCCGGGATCAAGGTCTTCCGTGTTTACCCGGCAAAAATTCTTTTTACACTGCAAGTCCATTTCATATTCCTTTCCATCCAGGTCGGCCATCATGCAAGCTGATATATTGGGTATTGATACAGTGAAATATTTGCCGGTGGGCGAGGGATGCAGCCCCACCATCGTGCTTTGAGCCAGCATTTTGTTCACCAATGTCTCGTTATAGCGGCCTATACGGCACATTAGATTACCCGATGAATCGTCCTGGTACACTACGTATATATGGCCCTTGCCGAGCGCTACATCAATATTGGAAAAACTGCCGGATGCAATTGTATCGTAGGTTACCGGGAGGCCGTTTGCAATTTCATTTGTAAAAAAAAGGCAAACCTGGGTATTATCTCCAATAGATTGTTCCCATGCAAGGGCCACGGCATCACCGGCATTAGCAATACGCGGAAAATTCTGACTGATCAGCCCGGTGAGCTTGCCCGTTATTGGCGCTGCGGTAGCGGATACACCCGTAACGGGGGCTTTACTCAGATATACCATCGAACTGTCTCCGGGGCCACTTCTGTATACGGAATAAAGGGTGTCGCTGACAATGATGCCGTCAGGGGCATTGGGGTAGCAATCTTTCGTTGTCCAGTTTGTTTTATCTAATTGTATGCCTCTTTTGAAAGCAATGGCGGAAGTAGAAGAAACGCCCGCCCATACATTACGCGTGCCGTTCAGGTTATCCCTGTAGATGATCACATTTGCATCGCCTGATTCCACGACCGTGGCCGGGCAGCAATCAGATACATGGCCGCCGGAGTAATCAGGTACTTCAGTTCCGCGCGCAAAGGTTTCGCCCAGGTCTTGTGACCGCGCCACTACATAGCGGGGATTTGTAAAGCCCATATCCAGCCGCATATAGGCCACTACAGGATTGCCATAAGGGTCTATAGCTATGGTAGGGAACCGTGAAATATGGCTATCGCTGTCATCCACCTGTGTAGGTATCGAAAAGCTCTTGCCGCCGTCATATGAATGCTTCAGGAAAATGTGGCCGTTTTCTTCCGGGAGCTCTTCATAGGCAACATAGATAGTATCCCCTGCGCTGATCATATCAGGGCCGGCCCATGATTCTGTGAAGACATACTTCCCGGGTGTATTGATTTTTATCGGTTCGGAAAAAACCTTGCCGGCCCATTTAGCAATAAAGGCGTTCCCATTGCGATCACCCCATAATACAATTGGATGGCCTGCCCCATCAAGCGCTACACGCGGGTGCAGGTTTCCGAATATCTTGTCGGTTACTGTTATAGGATCGTACCAGGATACAGTGTCCTGGGAGTAACCGCGTATGCTGAATAATATCAATAAAGCGGCAACTATTTTATTCATGTGCTTACTCAAAAAGTAAATGTAATAAAAATTGCGGGAAAAGCCCCTCCCTGCCTCCCCAGAGGGGAGGTGATGATACGTATGTGGGGAAGGGTCATTTTGCCGACCCCGAAATCTAAAGGGAGACGTTGTTTAATACTCATTTTCGGGATCGTTAATAAACTATCCCTTGATAATTTTATCCTGCTTTATCAGCGATCCCTGGTCGTTAAATACTCTTACAAAATACAGCCGGGCTGGAAATTCAGTGATGGATACATTATCTGTGTTGCTGGCTTCTTTTATGAGCTGGCCTATGGTGTTGTAGACTTTGATGTTTACATTGGTGATGCCTGTTATGGAAATATAGCCGGTTGTGGGGTTGGGGACTATGGTTATGGGGGTGGCGAGGGGTAATTGATTTAGCACGGTGGGGCAAGGTGTAGTCGCAATACTGAACCGAAATGTTGTAATAGCTGTGCCGCAGGCGTTTGTTACTGTATATATGGCGGTATCAATGCCTGGAGTTAGACCGGTTATTATACCGCCTGAAATAGTAGCGTGATGATTACTCACACTCCATACACCACCTGTTGAGATATCCGTGAGTGTTACGGAAGAACCGGCACATACGATCGAATCACCCGAAATACTGCCTGCATTTGCACTACAGCCTAATTTTACCACCCAAAAGTCCGGTCCTCCATTATTCCCCGAAACGTCGCCGTTATTTGAGATGCTCGTGCCGGCGACAACATATCCTCCATCTGATGTTTGCCGGATACAGAAAGCTTTGTCAAGCCCGCTACCTCCCAGTGATTTTTGCCATTGTATGGCGCCGGTATCATTTAACCTTACTACCCAATAATCGTAATCACCATGATTTCCCGAAACATCACCGTCACTCGAATTGCTATAACCGGCAACAATGTATCCTCCATCCGATGTTTGCTGGATTGCCCAGGCCGCATCGTAGCCGCCGCCTCCTAAACATTTTTGCCATCGAATCGCCCCCGTATCATCCAGCTTCACCACCCAATAATCTGTGGAACCATGATTTCCGGACACTTCATCATCGTTGGACGTACTGTATCCCGCAACAATATACCCCCCATCCGTGGTTTGCCTGGCACTTTGAGCAAATTCAACATTACTGCCCCCCAGGGATTTTTGCCACTGCAGTGTGCCCGTGTCATTCAATTTTACTATCCAATAATCCTGGTTACCATGATTTCCGGACACGTCGCCAGTATTTGACATACTCATCCCCGCAACGATGTATCCGCTATCTGCTGTTTGCTGAATGGAATAAGCATATTCATCCAGGTTGCCCCCTAAAGACTTTTGCCATTTTATAGCGCCCGTGTCGTTCAGCTTAACTACCCAATAATCATAATCTCCATGATTTCCGGAAACTTCGCTGTCATTCGAAGAGCTGAACCCTCCAACTATGTAGCCGCTATCCATTGTTTGTTGAATGGAATATGCATAATCATTAGTACTGCCTCCCAGAGCCTTTTGCCACTCTATAGCACCGGTATCGTCTAATTTCACCACCCAATAATCATAGACCCCATTATTGCCCGAAACCTCACCATCATTCGATAGTGTGAAGCCGGCAACAATATAGCCACCATCTAATGTTTGTTGTATTGAGTAAGCCTCATCATCGCTACTGCCGCCGAGCGACTTTTGCCATTGTATACCGCCTGTATCATCTAATTTTACTACCCAATAATCATACCCTCCGTGATTCCCGGAGACTTCGATGTCGTTTGAATTGCTCTGGCCAGCAACAATATAGCCTCCGTCTGTAGTTTGCGCGATGCTGTAGGCGACATCAGCACCGCTTCCTCCGAGAGATTTTTGCCACTGTATAGGGGGAGCCTGGGCAAGGGCCTGGACGGTACAAAAAAGGAGGAGAAACAGAAAACCGTTTTTCATAAACTTCATTTTTTGAATTAAAACTGGCTATGGAAATAAAAATACAAATTAATTTAGTCAGAATCTGCGCTATTTGTCAATACTTTTTAACCTGCACGGCATTTTTTGAACGCTACTAACCCTTGATTAATAAAATGTTTGCCTACTTAGGAATACAACTGAAAACCGGGTCAACGAGATGGAGAAAAAGTAAATATTGACTTTAAGCAGTCCGTGGTTTTCAATAATAACATCACTTCTAGCAAATTTATTTGATCTGTGATTTTTTGTTGTCCTCAATATCACCTTTTGACCTTTCCCATAACAAACTTACCTTAGCAACATGCCTGAAAAGAAATTGTTTTTGCTGGATGCTATGGCGCTGATATTCCGCGCCTATTATGCGCTGATACGCAACCCACGCATCACCAGCAAGGGAAAAAATACGAATGCCCAATTTGGGTTTACCAATACTTTGCTGGAGCTGATCACAAAGGAAAAGCCGACGCACCTCGCGGTAGTATTTGACACTTCTGCTCCTACGGAGCGGCATACTGATTTCGAAGCTTATAAAGCTAACCGGCAGGAAACGCCCGAGGACCTGTCTGCCGCTATACCGGATATTAAGCGGATCATAAAGGGCTTTAACCTGCCCTGCTTAGAACTGGATGGCTATGAAGCGGACGATATAATAGGCTCGCTGGCCATAGAAACTGCGGAACTGGGATATACCGTTTACATGGTAACGCCGGACAAGGATTACGGGCAGATAGTGCGGGATAGTGTATACATCTACAAACCATCTTATCAGAAAGGGGACGTGGAAATAATGGGCAGGCAGGAAGTATGTAATAAATGGGGCATAAAGCGCGTGGACCAGGTAATTGATATGCTGGGCCTGATGGGTGACGCAGTGGATAATATACCGGGCATACCCGGGGTGGGCGAAAAGACAGCAGCCAAGCTATTGGCAGAATATGACACACTCGAAAACATTCTTGCCAATGCTGAGCACATAAAGGGCGCTATTGGCGAGAAGGTGCGCAATGGAAAGGACATGGCCATTATGTCAAAAAAGCTGGCGACCATCATTACCAATGTTCCAGTACCTTTTCATGAAGAAAACTTTCGTATAAAAGAGAAAAATACTGAGGCACTGACAGAGGTATTTAACGAACTGGAATTTAGAGCCTTGAGCAAACGGGTATTGGGTGGGCTAGCGACTGAACAGGACATCTGGAACGGGCAAAACCCATCTACTACCGGAACGCAAAAGCCCACATCCACGGATCTGTTTGGCAATGCAATAAAGCAAAAAAATAGTGTGCCCAACCTGTTCCCGACGCCCGTCATCGTCGAAGAAAAAGAAGAAGAAGAAACGACTCCGGCGAATTTAGACACTATAGATAAAGTGGAGCATAGTTACCACTTAGTAATTGCCGATGATGAGATAGACAACTTGGTGAGACTACTGGATGAACAACAAGTAATAGCCTTTGATACGGAGACTACCGACGTTGATGCAAACCTGGCAGACATTGTGGGCATGAGCTTCTGTTATGCAAAAGGTACTGCATGGTATGTGGTGCTGCCTGAAGAAAAAGAAAAAGTAGTGCAGATATTAGAGAGGTTCAGGCCGGTGTTTGAAAAGCCGGGCATTTTGTGGGTAGGACAGAACATAAAGTATGACATGACGATGCTGAAGTGGTATGGCTTCGCGCTGAAGGGAAGTATCTATGATACCATGCTGGCTAACTATGTAATAGACCCGGACGGCAAACGCAGTATGGATATGCTGGCTATAAAGTATCTAAACTACCAGCCGGTATCTATAGAAACGCTTATCGGCAAAAAAGGGAAGGGACAGCAAAGCATGCGAGATGTGCCGCATGAACAGATTAAAGAATATGCCGCGGAAGATGCTGACGTGACCTTACAACTGAAGCGGGCGTTTGACCCGCTGCTGGAAGAAAAGCAGGTGAAAAGAGTATTTGACGAAGTGGAAAATCCGCTAGTGCCCGTGCTGATAGAGATGGAATATGAGGGTGTGGGGCTGGACGTGGATTTCCTTCGCGAATATTCAACAGAACTGGAACTGGATATTCGCAAGGCGGAAGAAAATGTGTATAGACATGCGGGCGTGAATTTCAATATAGGCTCGCCGAAGCAACTAGGCGAGGTGCTGTTTGAAGTAATGAAAATTGACGCCGGCCAGAAAAAAACGAAGACCGGCCAGTATGCAACCGGCGAAGATATATTGCAGAAGCTTAGGCACAAGCACCAAATAGTGGAAGACATACTTGCCTACCGGGAGCTTACCAAGCTGAAAAGCACTTATGTTGATGCATTGCCCTCGCTTATCAATCCGCGAACGGGCAGGCTGCACACCAGCTACAACCAGGCGGTAGCAGTTACCGGCAGGCTCAGCAGCAATAACCCCAACCTGCAAAACATACCTATACGCACAGAGCGTGGCAGGGAGATCCGCAAAGCATTCATAGCGAGGAGCAAAGACTATTGTATTTTATCGGCAGACTACTCGCAAATAGAGCTGCGTATAGTAGCGGCTATAAGCGGCGATGAGGCGATGATAAATGCCTTTAAAGAAAATAAGGACATCCACTCAGCTACGGCGGCAAAGGTTTACGGAATAGAAGAAAAGGATGTAACCTACGATATGCGCCGGGCAGCAAAGGCGGTGAACTTCGGCATTATATATGGGCAGAGCGCTTTCGGGCTGGCAGAAAATATAGGCGTAAGCCGCACGGAGGCAAAAACTATTATTGACAACTATTTCAAGCAGTACCCGGCCATAAAGCAATATATGGACCGCTCCATAAACTTTGCCAAGGAGCATGGCTATGTAGAAACGGTTATGGGCCGCAAACGCTGGCTGAAAGATATATACTCCGCCAACTTTACCGTAAGAGGCTATGCAGAGCGGAACGCCATTAACATGCCCATACAGGGCACGGCAGCCGACATGATAAAACTGGCTATGATCGCTATACACCGCGAACTGGAGAAAACCGACCTGCGCACCCGCATGATACTGCAGGTGCATGACGAGCTTGTATTTGACGTGCCTGTGGGCGAGGTAGATGCGGTTACGCCAATTATAAAATCAGGCATGGAAAACGCTATGAAACTACCGCATGACGTGCCTGTAAATGTGGAAACGGGAACGGGGGGGAATTGGCTGGAGGCGCATTAGCCCCTCCCGGCCTCCCCCAAGGGGACGAGATGTTACGTTTGCGCGAGGCGACGCAGAAACGCAAAGCGGAAAAATGAATGGCATTGTAACTCACTGAATTACAATGCTTTACACAAATCCTGTGTGGCCTCGCCAGGAATCGAACCTGGATCTGGAGCTTCGGAAACTCTTATACTATCCATTGTACTACGTGGCCGGGAAATTTTCGGAACCGCAAAGATAATTATTTATAGGCTTCCAGAATTATTTGTTCCCGGCAAAAGAAATACTCTCTCGGGTCATTGGAGGCCACGATTACCAGACGGTCTTTGCCATACTGTTCTATCCAGTCGCGGTATTGCTCCATGCCTTGCTGGTCAAGGTTTGTACAGGGCTCGTCCAGGAGCAGGACGGGCGTGTCTGCAAATAATGCCTGCGCCAGCTTCACCCGCTGCTTCATGCCGGATGAATAGTCGCCAATCGGCTTATCAGATGCATTTTTCAGCCCCGAAAGCTCTATGATCTCATCTATGGTTAGCGAAGGAAGCGGATGCTTAAAAGAAAAATGAAAGTCGAGAAACTCACGCAGGGTAAGCTCCTCGACCAATTCCATGCCCGGCGCACAAAAACTTATGTGGCTGAATATCTCCTCGGGCAGTATCGCCTTTTCATCCTTATCGAAAAAAAACATCTTACCAAGGGACGGCGCCTGCATGCCGGCTATGATGCGCATCAGGGTTGATTTTCCACTACCATTTGGGCCAAGTAATGCGTAAGCTCCCGGCGCAGTAAATGAATAATTAACGTCTTTAAATATCCAGTGCTTCTGAAACCGCTTACTTATGTGGTCAAGAGTTATTTTCATTGAGTCAAAAGTGAAATAGTTTCATTGCATACATTTCTGACTTTGGAACCGGCGGGTAATCTACGGCATGTCCTCACTATGTCTGCGGATATACCCCTTCATAATACCTCTTCCAGTTTCGCGCACAAATGAAATGATCTCATCGCGTTCGTCGGATACAGGGATTTCGGTCTCAATGATGCTCAAGGCTTTCGATACATTGTACCCGCGCACAAAAAGGATACGATAGACATCGAGTATGTGGTTGATCTTCTCCGTCGTGTAGCCTCTGCGCTTGAGGCCTACGGAATTAACACCTACATAAGAAAGCGGTTCACGGGCGGCCTTTACATAAGGCGGAATATCTTTCCTCACCAGTGATCCGCCGGTTACAAATGCATATGAGCCTATGCGCACAAATTGCTGCACGGCGGTAAGGCCAGCAAGCACTACGCAATCACCTACAATAATATGCCCCGCTAAAGTAGTGTTGTTGGAAAAAATACAGTAATTGCCTACTTCACAGTCATGCGCTATGTGTGTATACGCCATGATGAGACAGTTGTTGCCGATTTTGGTCATATTGCGGTCCACTGTTCCACGGTTTATGGTTACACATTCGCGTATCGTCGTATTGTCTCCAATAATGCAAACGGTATCTTCACCTTTAAACTTCATGTCCTGCGGTATGGCCGATATTACCGAGCTTGGGAAGACACGGCAATTCTTGCCTATCCGCGCACCGTCCATTATGGTCACATTCGATCCTATCCATGTACCTTCCCCGATCTCGACATTCTTATGGATGGTAGAGAAGGGATCAATTCTGACATTAGGACCTATTTTAGCGTCCGGGTGGACGTAGGTAAGCGGATGGATCATTTTTTATCTTTTTCTTACGATTTGCGCCACCAATTCTGCTTCGGTAGCAAGTTTATTGCCTACGTAGGCAGTGCCCTTCATTTCACATATTCCCCTGCGGATGGGGTTTAGTAATTCCAATTTCAGGATGAGGGTATCTCCGGGGCGAACAAGTTGTTTAAAACGAACCTTATCTATTTTAAGAAAATAGGTATCATAATTTTCAGGGTCCCTGATATTATTGAGCGCCAGGATACCACCCGTTTGCGCGAGGGCCTCTATCTGCAAAACGCCCGGCATTACGGGGTTCCCGGGAAAGTGGCCCTGAAAAAAATGCTCATTGAACGTTACATTTTTAATACCTACCACATGATTATCGCTCAGCTCTATAATCTTATCAACAAACAGGAAGGGGAATTTATGTGGCAATGCTTTCTGAATATGCGAAATATCATATATCGCCTCCATTGAAGGGTCATAATGGGGTATGTCAGAAAGGTGTTTATTTTTTTTGATGTACTGTTTTATTTTCCGGGCAAACTCTACGTTTGTTGCATGTCCCGGCCGGCTGGCAATAATATGGGCTTTGATGGAGTGCCCTACCAGCGCGAGGTCTCCCACCACATCCAGTAATTTATGACGGGCCGGTTCATTGGTAAAGTGCAGCTGTATATTGTTTAAAATACCTTCCTGCTTTACTTCTATTTTTTGCTTGTTAAACACTTTTGCGAGCCTGTTTAATTCCTCCTGGCTGACCACTTTATCGACCACTACTATTGCATTGCTCAGGTCTCCACCTTTTATCAGGTTGTTGTCCAGAAGGTATTCTAATTCATGCAGGAAGCAAAAAGTGCGACAAGGGCCTATCTCATTTCTGAACTCTGACAGATGCTTCATGGAAGCATGCTGTGTGCCGAGCACCGGGGAGTTAAAATCTATGAGCGTAGTGATCATGTATTCCGTGGACGGCACTGCCAGCATGTCCACATTTTTTACGGGATCGTAATAATGGATATTACTGTCTATAGAATAAACGATGCGCTTGGCCTCCTGCTCCAATATACCGACACTTTCTATGGCCTCTATAAATTGTCTTGAGCTGCCATCCAGAATAGGCACTTCAGGGCCATCAAGCTCTATGAGGGAGTTGTCCACACCCAAGCCTACAAGGGCTGCCAACGTGTGTTCCAGGGTGCTGACGCGCGCGCCATTATATTCAATAGTTGTGCCTCGGGAAGTGTCTACAACAAAATCCACGTCTGCTTTTACAACCGGCCTATCCGGCAGGTCAACACGCTGGAAGCGGATGCCGTAGCCGGGGTTAGCGGGTTTCATGGTCATTGTCACCTTTTGGCCGGTATGCAGCCCTACTCCCTGCAGAGTAACCGGCCCCTTTAAAGTCTGCTGATTCTGACTATAGGTTACCGGTGGTAACTTTTCCGTTTTTTTCTTTCCTTCAGTTAAAATTAATAGATCTTCGCTCACTTTTTATACTCCAGGTTTTGCGTGATAAGTAATGCATTTAGTTCCTGTACAGTTTCTTCCAGTTTTTGCAGGCGATGCTGTAAATCGGGCAAATTTCTGAAAATTGCCTGACTTTTTAGCGAGCTTTTATATTCAAAGGCCGGTGAGCCATTTATCGTAGTATTGGTATTGAGCACAGATTTAGATATGCCGCTTTGCGCGTTTATACGCGTTCCGTCCGCTATATGAATGTGGCCCACCATGCCCACCTGCCCACCTATCACACAATTCTTACCCACTTTAGTGCTGCCTGATATACCGGTTTGGGCAGCAATTACTGTATGCTCCCCTATTTCGACATTGTGGGCTACCTGTATCAGGTTGTCTAATTTTACGCCTTTCCTAATGATGGTAGAGCCCATGGTAGCGCGGTCTATAGTAGTATTAGCGCCTATTTCCACATCATCTTCTATGATTACATTACCAAGCTGGGGGATCTTTTTATAGGTGCCGTTATCCAACGGTGCAAAACCAAAACCATCGCCGCCGATTACAGTGCCCGAATGGATCACCACATTGCACCCCAAGTGGCATTCATCATATATTTTTACACCGGAATATATTTTTGAATTTTCCCCGATAACTACGTTATTGCCAATATAAGATCCCGGATAAATTTTCACGCGAGAACCTATTACGGCATGGTCACCGATATAAGAAAACGCACCAATGTATACATCACTGGCTATAGTGGCCGTGGCGGCTATATATGAAGGCTGCTCGATGCCGGTTTTGGCGTTGCCTGAAATAATCTCATTATATTTTTCCAATAAAAATGCAAAGCCGCTGTAGGCGTCTTTTACCCGAATCAGTGTGGGCGAAACAGGCCGCGAAATTTCAAGGGACTCGTTTACAATAATAATAGAAGCTTTGGAAGTATAGAGGTACTCCTCATACCTCGGATTTGAAATAAAGCATAAAGAACCGCTGCCCGCCTCTTCTATCTTGGCTACATCAGTTACTTTGGCATCAGGATTTCCCTCCAGTTTGCCTTGTATTAATGTAGCTATTTGCTGCGCTGTAAATTGCATGTTTAAAGTAATTTCTATTGTGTCCCTAAAGCAATATTATTTTATTGTTGTTTTTGGGCATCTTCATTGAATATAGCAAATGTAGTTTTTATGTACGGCTCTGGCAAGTGTTTGATTAACCAATGCATCGTCTATTTCTGTAATGTTTTTAATTGCCCCGTTCTTTGTTTCTATTTTTATTAGCTCGTCGTTAATATTATAAGTACTGTTGGACGTAACGCCGGTAAAGGCAAAATATTGTATCTCCTCATCATCTAATCCCAGTAATTTTTTTGCTCTTTCTTTTTTATCCTCCAAAATGCTTGCCAAAGATTCAGAACTGAGAGAAACTTTGTATAATTTTCTCAAAATAAGCATTTTGCAAAGCGTTGATAATATTTTATCTTCATGTGATTGCCATACTTTAATAGAAACCATCACATCACTATCGTCCAATTGACAAAAATTATCTAAGTGTTCCGGGTTGATTTTAAAGTCGTCTTCACTTAGATGATTGTCGAGAAAATAGTTTAATGCAGGCGTCGCAAATAGTTTCCTGCCTTTTTTTACCAAGTCTTTGGCACGCTTGAAAATATTTATGAGCAACATTTCCGAACCAAGCACCGTTTTGTGCAGGTACACCTGCCAGTACATGAGCCTGCGGGCAATAATGAATTTCTCCACCGAATACACACCTTTTTCTTCCACTGCCAGTTCATTATCCCTCACGGTAAGCATTTGTAATATCCGGTCATAGCCTATCACGCCCTCCGATACTCCCGTATAGAAGCTGTCGCGGTTCAGGTAGTCCATCCGGTCGACGTCAAGTTGGCTGGATACAAGTTGGTGGAGGTAATACTTACCGCGTGCTTCAGAATGGGAACCGTGTGCATTAGAGTGGTCGAAAACCTGTATGGCTTTTTCCAGTAGCCCACCGAACTCGCTATTCATGCGCTGCATAATAAGGCGTGACAGGGTTTCGTGATCGACTTCGACCAGCACGTTTTCTAAGGAATGTGAAAAAGGACCATGGCCAATATCATGGAGCAGTGCAGCCAGCCTTGCGGCAATACATTCTTCTTTATCCGGTTGTATGTCTTTGGCTTTTAGTTCGTCAAGCGCCTTGCCCATCAGGTGGCAGGCGCCGAGAGAATGTGCCAGGCGGGTATGTGTAGCACCAGGATACACCAGGTGCGCCAGCCCCATCTGCTTTATGCTCCGCAGCCGCTGGAACCATGGATGGCCTATAACACGCATTAGCTCCGGTTCCGGAAAACGTATAAACCCATAAACCGGGTCATTAATGATCTTTACTTTAACACTCATTTGGGGGGTGTAAATTAATGATTAATGGGTAAACAGCTCAAAAGGTTAAAAAGTTAAAGGGTTAAATGGGGGTTATTTTCGCAGAAACCAGATGCGGGCTGACAAGGTTGACCCTGGTTGACTTTATGCAGGAAAAACTGATTTGCTGCATCAAGTCAATGCCCGTTGCAAACGGGGTGAATTAGGGTGACGCGCGATCCTATAGAACGCCCGAGCCAGTTGGATTTGCATTGTTTGGCTGAATCGAGTAAATTGCGGTTACTCCCGAATGTTTTCGGAATTGCAGAACAGGAACCTGGGAGCAGCGAATGCGGGATCAGTTCTTCTACTTTTCGCAAAGCCGGCTCGAATACTCGGGATAGCGCTCCCCGGTAAACTTTCCTAGCCTTTCTTTAATCAACAACTATCTTCTCCGTTCCTATTATACCGGCTGGCCCGGATGCCTTAAGTATATAAATCCCTTTTGCAAGCCCTGAGGTGTTTACCTGTATGGTTGCATTTTGGGAAGTGCTGCTGGCCTTCCAAACAATATTACCGAGGTTGTCCGTCATGGTCAGGTCGACAGCCGAGCCGCTCATGGGGTTATTCACTATTACCGAGAAGGCGCCCCGGTTAGGATTAGGATGCACCTTCATATCGTCGGATGCCAGTTGCGCCTTTGTCACACCTGACGGCGCGAGGTGCTTTGCGGACGACCACAAGCTACGCCCATAGGTAGCCGCCCAAATGGTGTTTGTGCTGTAGTTTATCTGGAGGTCATTAACTCTAACCACGGGCATTCCGGTTGTAAATGGCTCCCATTCTGTCATTGTAGAGTCGCGATAGAATACACCTACATCTGTGCCTACGTACAATGTCCTGTTTTTCACGTCCATCTGGATACAGTTTACGGGAACATCAGGAAGATTTGTGCTGAAGCGCGTCCATCTATTTGTTGTTTCATTATATTCCGCCACTTGCGGACTACCGGAGGAGGTATATCCGCTGAATGCTACCCATATTTGCTGCGGATTACGTGGATCAATGATAACATCCGAGATATTCTGACCGGGATAGGGCGCCACGATGGAATTCCAGGGTGTTGCGCCCATATTGTGGGTATAGAAGAGGCTATCCGAATAGCTGCCAGCTGCATAAAAAGTATTTGAATCGGCAAGCGTGGTGACCACCCGAAGGAGATTGTTACCAGTGAGCAGGCCGGAAATATCAGTCCAGGAGGTACCCGCATCAGTACTGCGCCATACATCGCTATACCCTGCCACGATGCAGGTATGGCATGTGGGCTCAATAATGTATGGTGTAACCCAGGCGCCTGAGGGTGTGCCAGGTATATTATTAGATATATAGGTCACCCCGGAAAGTGTATTTACCAGATTGATATTACCATATTCGGAGGATAAATAAAAAGTAGTGGTATCCATGGGATCCATCTGACACTCCATACCATCGCCCCCACCTACCTGCAAGGATTGCATAAACTGAATGTATTTTGTACCCTCATCCTGAGCACCTGCGATCTCATAAGTGGCGGCATTGCTTACTGCTACTCTGTAAAACTCAGTAATACCCATCCCATTCGTTACATCATTCCATATACCCATAGGCGAAGGCGCATCGGACCAGAAGACGCCGCCATCGTTAGTTTCAAAAAATCTGCCCGGAACCAGCGGCTGAAAAGCCATAAAATGCTTGTCGGCATGCAGGGTAATGACACCAGGCGTTCCACCGTCCCAGTCCTCCATCAGCTGCCAGGTGAAGCCGCCATCAAAAGATTGCCAGCCATTTATACCGCCGCAAAAAACATTATTCTCATTAGTTGGATCTATGGCGAGAGAAAGGTCATAATACCCCTGCCCACCGCATCCTGAACCATCATCATGAAACCCTAACAGATTGCCAAAGCCAAATGAGCATGGATCCGGAGTAAAAATTTCAGTATAGGTCCGCCCGGTATCCGAGGAACTATAAATGCCCTCGAGACCATCCTGGTTAGTAGCATCAAACTCGGAAACAATAGCTTTTACGATTGAAACATCGGATGGAGTTATAGCCAGAGTAATCCGGTCAGCGTCAGTCAAGAAGGTGACTTGCGTCCAGGTCATGCCACCATCAGCCGACCGATATATTTGAGCAGATGCGCCAGTGGAGTAGTTAACAAAGGAAGTGGCATAAACAATATTTGTATCAGTAGGATGATACAACAGCTGCATGAAATTGCCAGAAACGACTGGCGCCGTCCATGTAGTACCACCATTAAATGACCGGTAAATTCCCTGATCCGACGCAAATACAAGGGAATTGGTATCCAATGGATTTACCAAAATAGAGTTTGCCTGGTGAAATGCATATTCATTCCAGGCGATGCCGGTGGTATTCCACGTGGCGCCGCCATTAGTGGTTTTGAACAGGCCAGCGCTGTAATAACTCTGCGCGTCCCTGTCGCCCGAACATAGATACACGGTATTGGGATTACGTGGATTGAATTTAAGATCAGAAACACTGAGCAGCGGCATTGAATTAGTCATATTCGTCCATGTAGCACCATTGTTGGTTGTTTTCCAGGCGCCGCCACCGGCAGACCCTATCCAGTATGTGTTTGCAACTGTAGGGTGAAACGCAATTACGGCAATACGGCCAACGCCATCATTGTTCTGGCCTGAGGATGAGTCATCTCCCTGGAATATCCAACTGGCGCCGCTGGTGTTAGTAGTTCGTGAGGCCGAGCCCGCATCCTCGTAAGCCTTCCAGGCGTTGTAAGTTTTTACGGGCGAAAGCAGGTAGCCATTGGCATCGAGATGCTGCTGCCAATACCATCTCCAGCGGTCGAACTGGTAGTCTTTGTTTTCAGGTTTCTCCTGAAATTTCCCAACACCTATAGTTTTAGCATCAGGATCGTCCTGGTTTCGGTAAGGTTGCTGATACTTTTTGTAATACTCGATTACATCACTCATCTTAAGATGATCACCGGTTACGGCCAACTGAGCGGTAGCGACAAGGCTTGTAGTGAAGCAGGTAAAAACTATAATAAGGCGTTTCATAAGGTATAAAATTATATAAAATGGTCTATAGATCAACTAAATGAAATCTGAAAATATTTGTGTAAAGCTAAGAAATGAGAGCAAATAATATGCCATACTATTTTTTTATAGCGATAATCATAAATATAGTGGGACAATATAGGTGGGACACCCGGCAATATCCTTTGTAATTTTCAATATATAATTAATTGATTGGATAGGGGGGTGAAGCAATTATCCATTACCAACGCGATAGCTATAGCACCCAAATCTACGAAGGGGCATAATTCTATTGCGGGTGCCAGTAGCGTGAACATCGAAGTTTATGGTAATCTGGAATAGATGATAAAAAAAGCCAGTAATACATATAATATTTCCGCACCCGCATTTCCCGCGAGATGTATTTAAAAGGGTGTTTGATGGGCAGGAGAATGGGTGAAGGAGTGAGTTGATAATAGCTGAAAATTGAATGATGGCAGATCGGCTACCAGCGGTGGTTTTTCGCAATATTTATAATGAAGGCTTTGTCTATTTTTGTTCTATAGGATAGGCCGCAGTGATGACCGCGAATTGCGCCTTTGCGGCGCCGCCTGGTGTAAAGTATATGGCCATACTGGAGAGATCTAACTGAAATATAGTGGTACCGGCTGCATCTTTTAGATACACCGACCATTCGTCACGGTTTATTTCGTTCAATAGAGACTTACGGTTGTTAAAGTATTGCGTCCAGATTTTACCGCCCTGAAAAACAAAACTGCCATCAACTTCTCCTCTCTTAAATGTTACATTGGAAAGGCTGGCCGCTTTGAAGGAAGGTGCGTTAATAACGGGGACATTATTGCCGGTATAAGGAGCCACCGCAGGCACTGATGCTATATTTTCTGGGTTCAGATGATCCCTTCTATGATTGTGCCTGCTAAAAAGCAGCATAATCGCAACAACAAAAACGACGGCAAGCCCAATACCGCCAAAAACAAAAATATTTTTATTTCCGGCAAATGCCGGAGGTTGATGATAGTTGGGAGTTTGAGGCCCCTGGGCATCATCTGAGTTAACTTTGCCATCGCTTAATACCTTCCTCTTGTCGTCATCCGGAATACCTGCATTTTGTGAAGCTGTGAGTTCCCTCAGTGCGCCAGGATTGAGTAGCATCGCAATCGTTTTCTTAAGCCCTTCTATCACATCATAAAAAGCATGGTCCTGGTCCTGCCAATCTTTGATGGGTCTGCCTAGGGTGGGTAAAGCCTGAAGCGAGGAAAATGGAGTGGTCATCCATTCGCAATACCTAAGAATTATGGGGATTACGAGCGCCTTTTTTTCTTCATGTCGTTGCAGAGCGTTTTGCATTTCAATTTCGTAACAGTATTTCGATGAGAGGAAATCGGGACTTATCAGGCATACAATCAGGTCAGCATTATTCATTGAGTCGCTTATGGATTTGTCCCATTCCTGGCCGGGGATAATCATATTATCTACCCAGGGCAGGATTAAGCCGTTGCGTTGCATTATGATCAGGTGCTTCTCGAGTTCGTCCTTCAATTCTTTATCAGCATGCGCATATGAAACGAATATGTTTATCATAAATAACTCAATTATAGTACAGTAAACATAACAATAATGAATGGAAAATCAAAAAGATGGCGACGAGGACATATTCCATAAGCGAAATCTTCTATATACGCGCATGTCTTAATACCAGCACGATGAAAGAAGAATTTTCCGCATGAGTGACTTTCGC
>Ga0206890_1126_pt1 | contig 23413 bp, 17 predicted proteins | sample Alteio_BWOrgHeat_58_FD_152960 | JGI IMG/M metagenome (GOLD analysis project Ga0206890, IMG submission 152960) | Enriched cells from forest soil in Barre Woods Harvard Forest LTER site, Petersham, Massachusetts, United States - Alteio_BWOrgHeat_Nextera6 ... | reverse complement strand
TATTCGTACAAATTTTCACCCCATAATTTCGCCTCCTCAAAATCGTCATAAAAGACTCGGATGCCTTTGTCTTTCAGGCCATTTGCAATTTTAATTGCTATACTTCTGTCTTCTCCTGCAAATGAAATTGCAATATCATATTCATGTTCCATTAATAAACTTGTATTTATTTCAACTAAAGCCGCTCGAGCAAAGGTACTTACGATTCTGGATAGAATCTCCGCAACAGACGTCCTTATTAAAATGATCGCTGAATATCGTCAAATGCGGGTACTTCAGATTTTTCTATACTTTGAATCACACACCAAAGCTGATCTGTGTATTGAGTATTGAATTCCTTAATAATCGTAGGGTCTGATAAAAGATTATTGGGAGCCAGGATCTTCTTGATGAAACTGTTTCCATGTGGAGTCAAAGCAATATCCAACTCCTGAATCGGTTTCAGTTTTTTACCTGGATAACAATCTACGTTCGCAACTATTTCAAAAGTTTGCAGATATACCATACGCAACGATATTGAAAGTTTTATTTCACCCTTTACCAGGAATCGCTTACTTCCGACTCTCAATTCAAAACTGTCTTTTTGCTTGTTTAACATTTCCGCTACACCGAACAGTGCATTTGTATATCCACCTTCCGGGGCGGTTAGAAATTTCTCATACCTTTCAATCAAATATTCCAGCCGTTTGGAAAGATCATCATAGACTTCTTTCATAAATTTAACTTTACTCTGTTAGCCTTCAAAGTTAGAGTTTTTCCCCTCATTGAACTCGGGAGAATACGCCTCCAGAATCTCAGCCTCCCGTCTGCAACCATATTCCAAAATCCAGGACAATACCTGCATGGTGATGTCAGACGAGGATATTGCAGAATTTCAGAGGCTGTATAAAAACCGCTACGGACATGAGATCAGCAAAGAAAAGGCGTACGAGCAAGGCATCAAGCTGTTGCGTCTTTTGAAGCGGATATACAAGCCAATGACCGTAAAACAGCATGATGCCATCCAAGAAAGAAGGGCTGAAACGCTGCCTCAAATTATTGCCAATTTTGCTTTACACGATAACGATAGTAAGGTATAATGCGAGCACGTCACAGGTATGTTTAAAACACATGAGCAAAAACAAAGACTGTTCCTGTATCCCCGCAAATCATCTGAAAGCGAGGATAGGCAGGTACAATCGATAGATGACCAAATAAGCCGGTTAACGGACCTGGCTAAGGCTTTGCATATCGAGATTGTAGACGTGCTTCCTGAGTCGAAATCGGCTAAAAAGCCGGGCAATCGTCCTGTATTTGAAGATATGCTGCGGCGTATTGAAAAAGGTGAGGCTGACGGAATACTCTGCTGGCAAATCAATCGTCTTTCACGCAATCCTATTGATAGTGGAAGAATTAGCTGGATGTTGCAGCAGGGTATTTTAAAGTGCATCCAAACGATTGATCGAAAGTATCTGCCAGATGACAACGTCCTTCTGTTTAACGTGGAAAGTGGCATGGCAAACCAATACATCATTGATCTGCGAAAAAATTGCAGGCGCGGAATGGAGGGTAAGGCAAACCGTGGTTGGATGCCCGGCTGCGCAACACTTGGATATATGAATGATAAGGGAGAACATACCATCATTCCCGACGAGGAACGATTCCCATTAGTTCGCCAAATGTGGGAAATGATGCTCTCCGGGAACTACACCCCGCCGCAGATACGCAAAATAGCCAACGACCAATGGGGCTTTCGCACACCAAAACGTAAGCAGATGGGAGGCAAGGAACTTTCCAATGCAGTGATGTATAAGATGTTCGGCAACATTTTCTATACCGGCATGTTTCAATGGTCAGGCAAGCTGTACCCTGGAAACCATACCCCGATGATCACTGTAGACGAATTTGACCGCGTACAAATTCTGCTTGGCAGGAAGGGTAATCCGCGTCCGCAGCATCATGAGTTTGCATATACTGGCCTAATTAAATGCGGTGTCTGCCAGTCCATGTATACCGCCTCAGAAAAAAGGAAATTTGTAAAAACAACAGGGCAATACAAAAATTACAGTTATTACCACTGCACACGAAAGCGGAAAATGGCTGTTCGATGTGATAATATGCCGATAACTATACCAGACCTTGAAACCCAGCTTGAGTTGGAGTTAGACCGCTATACCATAGCTCCTGAGTTTCTAACCTGGGCATTGGAACTTTTGAACAAAGAAAAAGATACCACAACTGAAGATACAACCCGCATACGTGCAATGCGAGAGCAATCTCTATCAGAGACGCAAAAAGAGTTGGATACTTTAACACGGATGCGCTACCGGGAGCTTATCAACGACGAGATATTTATTAAGGAAAGGGATATACTTTCTGATAAAATCACCAAGCTTAAAGCGCAGCTAAAAGAAGATATTAACTACGATGAGCGATGGATTGAACTTACTGAGCGGGCTTTTTACTTCGCCACTTACGCGCGTCAAAACTTCGCCACAGGCTCAGTAGAGACCAAGCGGGAGGTATTTACTACACTTGGCTCGAACTATCAGTTAAAGGACAAAAGGCTCATATTTAAAGCCTCCGTTTGGCTAATTCCCATTGAAAAAGCACTTCCGGCTTTATATGCAGAATTTAGGCGGCTCGAACTGAATAATTATGTTGATATTGAAGGACGGAAAGCCATTTTGGCCGACATCTTTCAACTAGTGTCGGCCACCATAGAGGATGTTCGAACTGCCATTAAAGAGTTAGATGATCCCGACCTCTATATCCCGGAACTAACAGGGAGTATACCAGAAAATATTAAAAAAGCACCTTAATATATTTAGCTAGAATGCCACATTAAAAAGTTTCCCCTCCTCGGTTAGCTTCACTACTGAGGTGCTTTTTCCATGATGAGAAATAAGCCCGAAAGCTTTCAGTCTCTCCAAATGTGGCTGTAGTTCTTCAACGGTGGTGCCGAAATCCTTAGCAATCCTGGCAATGCTTAAGTTCGGAAACTCTTTTGCATACCTCTCGCTCATTTCCTGCAAATGTATATGTACCTGTTTTGTCGTCACAGCCATTGCATTTAAAGAAACAACTCTGAAGAAAAAGGCAGGCATCGACATGTCCGCCTCAACTTAAAAACAACTTTCAATGAAAAAGATATTCAAAGATACCAAAAAGAAACTGGTTGTGTGAACCAGAAACAATTGCAGTCTCGTATGTTATTAAGCTGTAGGACGGATACTCTTCGACACTCCGTATCACAACAAAAAATTTCTCCTTCGCTTCACGACGGAGTATTTTTTTGTCATCAAAATAATTTCTGTGGATAAATCAGGGTAGTTATCCACAAAAGTTTCCATAAATGGTAATTTCTCCCGTCTATATCACTCTTGCAAATTCCGATATGCTGAAAATATCGGATGGCAAAAAAAATTTACAACAATTTACGCATGCGCAGGAAGCAAATGGGCTACACATTGAAGCAAGTTGCCTTCCTGCTCGGATTGAAAGATACATCCATGCTCATTCGCTGGGAGCATGGTGTCTGTCCTCCGTCATTCGACTACCTTCTATCTCTCGCCGTCATCTATGGCACTGCCGTTGATTCTCTGTATATGGATCACCGGAATGAATTGCGATTAAAAATTAAGGAGCGGCACCAGTTGTTGTTCGGCTCACCAACTGAACCAATATGACCGCCCTAGAAAAAGTCATTTTCCTGCATCGAGCTCTTGCAGGTGAATATGCATAGTTGACCTCATTTCCGTAACAACGCATTTTTCAAAATGCGCTTATTTCCTGCACCCAAAAAGTGAAATTCCCCTGTGGAAAACCAAAAAATTCATTACAAAAACAAAAACATCGTTCGTTGTGGAGCGATTCGCTCCGATGATTTTTCCTTAAAGAAAAATATCGAACGGTACTAAAAGGAAGCAATTCCTTAACAATCTATATGAAAACAAATGAAAAGTCACTGGCCTACGAACTGGCCCGTACTCTAAACGATCTGGAATCGTTGCCGGTATACATCGGATTCACTGAAAAATACCAGGAAGCCTTCTTGCGCCGGGTATTGCACAAGGTCATGTCTCTGCCAGACGAGAAGATCAAGCGGACTCGTGGCGCATTATTCACCTATCTCGTAAAACAAAATGGAGGCTTCGACGGCAATTCTCGGAATTAGTCCGGGAACCCGTACTATGGGCCTCGCTGTCATCCGGCATGGCGAACTCATTGAGTGGCGGGTTAAGACATATAAGGGTACCTGGTCGAAAGAAAAGCTGGAATACATACTGAGGGTAATCGGGAAGATGTGCGATTACTTCGAGATACGGCAGGTTGCCATAAAGAAAGTTGATCCGTGCCGATGTTCTCCGCAGCTTAATGTGCTTAACAAGCGCCTCATTGCCGTTATGCAGAAGAAACATTTACGAATGGCAATGTACTCACTGCCGGAACTTACAAAAGCAACTGGCAAGAAACAGCGGAACATGCATTACGCCATTGCAGAATATCTCATAGAGATATATCCGGGGCTGCGGCGAGAATATCTCAAGGAGAGGAATATGGATCGGGCATACTATTCCAAAATGTTTGAGGCCGTCATGTGTGCGCATATGAGTTCAGTGCGCGAAAGAAAGCTATGCTAGCCCGCTGCAACTCTGTCGTTTTGGTACGAATCCTGCTGTTCTTCATCTCACTTGCTATTATCCTCCTGTCACTCGATGGGTGACAGGCGCGTCTTGACATCACTTTGCAGCGGTAATATATTGTGCTCATGACTAGTTGCAAAGCCAAGACAATTACAATGAAGGAATGGAGGGAAATATATCAGGTTCCAGCCGTTTGGAAGACTTTTATGGAGCACCCGGAACGTCTGTCGCCGCAGGAACTAACTGATTTCGTGTATGGGGCAAAATTTTGGCCGAATTGGTATGACAACGACACCATGTACTATACCCTCATTGGGATATTCCCAAAATCGCAAGTGACGCTTGTACTTGAACGGACTGATAACGGACCGCTGAAAGTAAAAACTGTAGAAGAATAGAGGCTGAAGAGCGGCATTAAAAGTCACCCCGACGGGTGGCTTTTAATATATCTACCAAGGATGTCGTTTCAGTCAATTTCTCCCGTCTATGAATTGTTTGCAGCATTTTCTACACTGTTCTTGAACCAAATTTTTTAACAACAAAAAGCAAAACGTATGGAAACGCAAACAGCAACTGCGAAAAAAAGCGATACACACATAGATGTGTATCAGATCATCAATGGCAAGATCATTGAGCAACTTGAAAAGGGCACTGTGCCATGGCGACAGCCGTGGGCAGGCGCTGGACTGCCTGTAAACATCATTTCAAATCGGCACTATCGCGGTATCAACATGATGCTTCTTGCTATGGAGCGGTATGAGCACAATCTGTTCCTCAGTTTCAAACAAGTGGGCGACATTGGTGGCAGGGTAAAATCGAAAGAAAAAGGGCATATGGTTGTGTACTGGAACCAGGTTGATGCAAAAGCAGACGAAACAGAGCAACAACCCGGCAGCGCCGAGCAAAAGAAGAAATCAATCCTGCGCTATTACTATGTGTTCAACATTGCTCAATGCGAAAACATTCCTGACAAGTACCTCCCAAAGGAAAGAGAGACGAAGGCATTGCCCTCCTGCGAATCCATTGTATCTGCCATGCCGCATTGCCCACCCATCAGGCACAAGGAGAACAGCGCCTTCTACAATTTCAAGGAAGACTTCGTGAACATGCCAAAGAAACGGAGCTTCAAGAGTGACGAAAGCTATTACTCCACCCTCTTTCATGAATTGGTTCACAGCACCGGCCATGAAAGCAGGCTTAAGAGGGATACGCTCATGCAAATGGCTGAGTTTTGGCGGTGAACTATATTCCCAGGAAGAATTAGTAGCGGAAATGGGCACCTGCTATCTGCAATCTTTTGCCGGTATTACTAGTCAATTCCAACAGAGTACGGCGTATATACAGGCGTGGCTTCTCAAGCTCAAGAATGATCGGCGGTTCATTTTTCAAGCGGCAACTGCTGCGCAAAAAGCTGTAGACTATATTCTCAACAAACAAGAGACGGCGGAAGATATCCCGCAAGGAGAATGATACTTCGTTTTAAAATGTGCTCATCTGTAAATGATCGCTATGGAAACAAAAAGCTGGCAAGAAATTGTCGGCTTTTATTTTTTACCGTCTATTTTCTTTAGCAGACTTTCTAAAAGTTCAACTTTCTTGCGCTCACTTGCTAATAGGCTTTCGTAAAGCTGAATGATCTTATCAACAGGATTGAACTCGTAGTTGACCACATTGCCGCCTTGTTGATTGTTGCTGTATACGTACGGAGCGTCCGGCATTTGCTTAATAAATTCTACATCGTAATCCAATGCCGCAGCAACTTTTTTGAGAACTGCATCGCTAATGTGCTCGGAATTTTCAATCAACGAATAATTCTGCTGTGTCATTTTGAGACGCTTCGCCATGTCGTCCTGCTTCATGCCTCTGTAGTTCCTTAAGCGTGAGATGTTGCGCCCAATATGCATAGGTAATTCGATTGAGTTTGTAAAATACAAGGAATTCCTTGTAAAAAACAAGTATAAAAAATATTTAATGACAAAATTATAGGATTATTTCGCCGAATCAAAATCTCAAACATGGAACGCTACAATCGAATATTATTCTGCGCGTGCTTCTGGTTTGCCTCTTGCGCCGGAGGTACTAGCTCAACAACATCAAATGAGCAGCAAGCAACGACGCAACAAGCGGCCCCTATAGGGCAAAAGTCTTTTAAGGGACATTGGGTGAGCGCGAGGGCAAACTATGATGTCATTGACATAGGAGCAGAGGGTTCGCTCACCATAGTTTCAAGGCACTCCGAAGGAAACGAAATTTTTAAGGCACCTGGTGTTTCAAAAAATGACAATATCCTCGTTATTAATACCGGCGGTGGAGATGTTCCGCTCACTCTAAGCGATGATGGGAGCAAATTTTACTTTGGCGGAGGGGAATTTATAAAAAAGTGATCGTCAGGAAATATTAATAATGAAAGCAAAAAGCAAATTTCTATTGAGAAAAATAAAAAACAAGTAACATGAAAAGAGTATTATTCTTCATCGTTCTGTGCCTTCCTCTTATAGCCTGCGCACAAACGGAAACACTCACCAACGCCGACATTATCAAACTCTCTAAGCTTGACCTGCCACCGGCTGCCATCATCAGCAAGATCAGGAACAGCAAAACCCACTTTGACGTGAGTGTTGATGCTCTGGTTAATTTGAAGCAGCAGGGCGTAAACGGAGAAGTGGTAAGTGAGATGATAAGCACTGCATCGCATGAGGAGAAGGTGGCTGCCAGCCAAAAGGACTACAGTGACCCGAAGACCATGCGTAAGCACGGTATTTACTACTACAATAAAGGCGACACGAGCAATCTGTTCGTTCCCCTGGACCCGACAGACATAAGCAACTCAAAGTCGGGCGGTTTCGGCACCCACGTGGCGCAGCACTATACCTATGGCATCGCCAAGAACAGTCATGTATCTGAGTTATCAGGCGCACACAGCAGGCGGCAGATACAGCATCTCAAGCCCCGGTTCTATTTCTACTGCGACCCGGCATCGAGCATATCGCCAAATGAATTCTCGCTCGTACAATTGAAGGAAAAAGACGATTCGCGCCAAATGATCGTGGGTGCATCGAACAGATATGGGGATGAATCCGGTATCAGTGAAAAGCAGAAGGTTGATTTTGCTTATGACCAGATAGCGGACGGCGTATACAAGGTGTACATGAAAGAACCGCTCGACGTTGGAGAATACTGCTTCATATACACCGGGGCTGCGCCTGTGCAGGGCTTTCGGAACAAGGTGTACGACTTCGGCATCAGTGAGCCGGGGAAATGACTATTTCAAAACTAATGCTAAATAGATATACCCAATGAGAAAAACAATCACAGTATTCCTGCTTGCCATATCCAGCATATTCTATGCTCCGCAAATTTTTGGGCAAGATACCAGCAAAGTAAAAACATCTAACCACGACACGGACGATGAGGACGATGCGCCACAGGCTCCGGTACATAAAAAGAAAGAGGTAGTAAAGGGACAAGACGCACCCGTTTCAGGCGGCTTTCTTGTTGGATGGAATGAGGCTTCGCTCGTAATCGGCAGTAATAAAAGCCCTGCCGTAAACGGCGTTGTTATAGGCGGCATACTCGACTTTCACCTTGTCGGCGTTTTGCATTTGGAAACCGGCCTGTTATATGCAATGACCGGTGGCTCGGGAATAATCTTAGTTGGAGGTGAAATCGCAACATTGAACATCAACACCGTTGAAATTCCGGTAACTTTTGAATTGAAATTCGGTAAACCCGGTCGGAATCACTTCTGTATCGGCTTGGGCGGGTATGCGGCATATAATGTAAGCGGTTCAATCAGTCCGGGCGATGTCAACGGCGGCACGCTTAAGATTGGCTCAGGTTATGGCGATCAGATCGAGGCATTCGATGCAGGCATTAGCCTGAATATCGCATATCAGTTAAAAAACGGGCTTTTCTTTCGTATCAGGGGCCAGGGCGGGCTATCGAATCTACAACCAAACGCGGGGTATGACGCCATCAATACAGAAAGTGGAAGTCTTGAAATCGGTTATTTATTTGGCGAGAAAACAAAGCATACAAAGAGAAGAAATGCCAACGATGATGTTGAAATGAAGATGTAAGAAATTCCCAACTATTACAAAGTGTGCGGCATGAGACGGTGCATTTAAGATTCTATTTCATTCTTCAAATTGCCTCGTTCAACCGGGCGATTTTAATAAGACCCTATTTCTTAACGTATAGCCCATCTATTATTTATTTCTCAAATGGCGGCAGTCAAACCCTGAAAAAGCCCTTTCTCGGCCTTTTTTACATCGTTTTCATCTTTTTAGCTGAAAGTTCCAGCTTTTTAGACGAAAAATAGCAGCTTTTTAGATCTACCTAGTGTCGAAAATACCAATTATTATTACCACGTTCATTTACTATAAATAATCAGCAACATTTTTCACCCCTAAAAAGGAACTCATGAAAAAGGCAGCCGCTAACTTCTCTCCGACAAAAAGCGAAGCGCTTTTTATTTCTAAAGTACGCCTGCTGCTCATTGGGATTTTTCATAAGCCTCCGGCATGTCAAGAATTAATTTAGAACCAGGTTTCTGCCTCTAATTTTCCTGAATCATCTTTTCTACGTTCAACCACATTCCTTTTTAAATCCCCCCTTAATGCAAATAAAAATGTTAACTCAATAAATTTCAAAGTATGAAAAACTTCACACACAATTTTCGCTTTATTAAAATGAGCGTACTGCTCATGTTATGCATAATACATACACAACTACGAGGGCAAAATATTACAACGATTGCAGGAACCGGTGTCGGCGGATACAGTGGAGACGGGGGGGCCGCGACAGCAGCAGAAATATACGGGCCATGGGGTGTAATTGCGGTTAATGCTGGCAGCATATATTTTGCAGACGGAGCAAATTTTCGTGTCCGAAAAATTTCTCCTTTAGGAATTATTACCACTGTGGCTGGGAACGGTTCTAATGCCTGTACCGGAGACGGTACCCCTGCAACTGCTGCATCATTCAGAGACCCATTATTTATTGCGTTTGACAACGCCTCAAATTTGTATATCGGAGATCCTGTTTGCGAGTGCGTAAGGAAGGTTGATGCCACGAGTGGAATCATTACAAACTATGCTGGAGATGGTTTCAGCGGTTCCTTTAGCTACGGAGACGGAGGCCCCGCAACCGCAGCAGAATTTTCATTTCTTTCAGGGATAGCATTTGATAATGCCAACAACTTGTACATTTCCGATCAGGATGATTACTGTATCCGGTATGTTGATTATACGTCGGGAAATATATCTACTGTAGCCGGAACAAATATTCTGGGATTTAGTGGAGACGGTGGCCCCGCGACTGTGGCTGAATTATATAATCCAATTGGCGTTTATGTTGACCATACTACGGGCAATGTGTATTTTTCAGATTCGTATAACAATAGAATTCGCAAAATAAACACCAGTGGCATAATAAGTACAGTTGTTGGAAATGGCACACTTGGATACAGCGGAGACGGTGGACTGGCAACTTCGGCAGAAATTAACAGGCCATTTTATGTAGTCACTGATAATGCTGGCGAATTATTCTTTGGAGATACCTATAATAGTGTTATACGCAAAGTCAATACATCCGGCATTATTGAAACTATTTCAGGGAATGGTACAGCTGGTTACGCCGGAGATGGTGGCCCTGCAACGTCAGCTTCAGTTAAATTCGATATGCCTGAAGGAATAGCACTGGATTGCCCCGGCAATATTTATATATCAGATGAAAATAATAATAGATTGCGCATGATTACTAATCCGAATCATGCGCCTATGTTTGTGAGCGCTCCACGGGGCTATATCTACCTCTGTGGTGTTACATCGGCATTTTCGATTGATACAATATTGAAGGCATTAGATATAGATACAGGACAATTGGAAACCTGGTCAGTCTTGCTAGCTGCTTCACATGGCACTGTTGTTGGGTCATACACAAGAGGTTCTACTGGCAACACTCTTACGCCTGTTGGACTATCCTACACACCAACCATTGGTTATACCGGCCTCGATTCTTTTAAGATAATAATTGCTGATTGTGCTGGTGCTGCAGATACGATTACTGTTGATGTTTTTGTTAACACGGCGATTTCAATAATTGGTGGTCCTTCATCCGTATGCATTGGGTCAACAATTACGTTAACTGATTCTGCCTCAGGCGGCGTCTGGCGCAGTGGAAACACAACAGTAGCGACAGTTGATTCTGTCAGTGGAATTGTCGAGGGTCTTTCAATAGGAGTAGACACAATAAGCTATGCGAATTCGTGCGGTTCCAAAATTAAAGTAATAGCCGTTAACCCATTGCCAGCAGCAGTTAGCGGATCAGGATCAATTTGTGCTGGTGCATCAATCAGCTTAAGCGATGCGTCCAGCGGCGGCACGTGGGCATCGGGGGCAATTTCGATAGCCACTGTTGGCTCGACGACTGGTATTGTAACAGGCGCGTCAGGAGGTGTCGCAACTATTAGTTACATCCTTTCCGCGACAGGTTGCATGGCCACAGCTTCAGTAACAGTTAACCCATTGCCGGAGTCTATTTCGCCAACCACGGCGACTGTCTGCGTTGGCGGTATGCTTGATATGAGTGATGCAATAACCGGCGGTACATGGAGCACGAGCAGCACCACCATTGCTACAATAGGTACAAGTTCTGGGATTCTATACGGTGTATCGGCTGCAACCGTAACCGTTAATTATACGCTGGGAAGCGGTTGCTATATAACTGGTGTGGCTACCGTAAATCCATTACCGGCATCTATTGCGGGTTCGGATTCGGTATGCGTATTATCTTCGGTCTCGCTAACGGAAACCACGACAGGCGGGACGTGGAGCAGTAGCGCTACAGCCGCTGCGATTGTAGGAAGCACCGGCATTGTAACCGGCAGCGGGGTTGGCACAGCAACAATTTCTTATACATTAAGTACAGGCTGCTATGCTACGTTCGTGATTACGGCAAATCCGATTCCAGGGTTTATTTCGGGTTCGTCAACTGTATGCGCAAATGCGACTGTAACCTTATCCGAGTTTTCATCTGGCGGTACATGGAGTTCGGGTAATACAGCCGTTGCTACTATAGGTTCAACAACCGGGATAGTGTTTGGAGTATCCGCAGGTCCGGTAGTTATTAGCTATGCATTTTCAACGGGGTGCTTTGCAACCTTTGATATGACGGTAACCGCCGTGCCAGCCGCTATTGCCGGCAGTAGCCCGGTTTGTGCCGGTTCTACTACAACATTGAGCGATGCTACCACAGGTGGCACGTGGAGTAGTACAGCAGTAACATCAATTGCCACGATCTCGGGCTCAGGAGTTGTATCCGGGGTGTCTTTCGGGACGACAACTATAAGCTACACGTATTTGGGCTGCGCATCAATGCTGCTATTTACGGTAGATTCATTACCATCTCCTATTTCCGGCATAAGAATTGCGTGTACCGGTTCAAGTACAACATTAAGCGATCCCGGTGGAGGTACCTGGGCCAGTAGTAATACAGTAAATGCGACAATCGGAGAGTTCACGGGAATTGTTACCGGAATTGCCGTTGGCTATGACACTGTCACTTACACGCTCCCAACTGGTTGTACTACAACGGCAATTGTTACTGTAGCTCTGTCACCCTCGGGAATTACTGGACGAGACAGCATTTGCGTTTACGCAATGACTACTTTGAATGATGTTACAACCGGCGGCACATGGAGCAGTAGTTATGCGACTGTCGCAACTATTAACTCAACCACGGGATTGGTGTCAGGAGTATCATCAGGCGCCACATTTATTTCCTATACTGTCCCAGACGGTTGTTACGCAACCTACTATTTTAGTGTTGACAGCGCGTCCATTGTTCCGCCAATTTCAGGTACGAACTCCCTTTGCGTGTTCACCTCAACGGCGTTAAGCGATGCTGTGACGGGAGGTACCTGGAGTTCGTCGTCTTCATTAGGGAGCATTACGTCCGGTGGTGTTTTTACTGCCGGATCATCCCCCGGTATTGCAATCGTCGCGTATACAGTGAACAACGACTGCGGTACAACAATCGCCTATGACACGATAACTATATTCATTCCTAATCCTCCAATTATGGGCAACTTAGGTGTGTGCTTAGGTTCATGGGATACTTTATTCAATGCCGACCCGGGAGGCACTTGGAGCAGCAGTAACACCGCGATTGCGTTTGTCTGGCCCGACGGATTGGTATATGGCGTAGCTGCGGGCTCGGTAACGATTACTTACGCGGTAACGACCCCTTGCGGCAGTTATACCGCCACCAGGACAGTCGCCGTAAACATGCTGCCTTTCATCACCACGAATACAAAAGTAGCATGTCAATCATTAGCGGCAAGTTTTGTCGGACAGCCACCAGTACTGGGTAACCCATATATGCTCCCTGACACCGGCTGCGTACTCGTTTGCGATAGCTCTGTTGCCAGATATTATGCGAATGGTAACGGTGGTACATATACATGGGCTGTAACCGGTGGAATAGTGGTAAATAATTATGGCGACAGCATAGATGTGTTATGGCCGTTTGTTGGAACGACAGGAACAATAACATTATCGGATACCGCTGGCGATTGCGTTGGAACAACAAGCGGATGCGTGCAAGTAATTGAACGTCCACAGGCACTATTTTCAACGGGCCCGGTCAATTTCTGCTTTGGTACTCCAGTAGTGTTTTCCGATCTCTCCACTGCAGACCCGCTCTCGCCGATTGTTTCCTGGTTCTGGAATTTCGGCGATGGAACGGGGTCCTCTGCTCCCAGTCCTCCAAATCACGTATATGCCGCATCTGGTACTTATACTGTGCAACTGACGGTAAAAAATGCATGTAACTGTTCCAGCACATACAGCATTGTTCTCATCATATCTCAAGACCCTGGCCCGGCCATTGTATGCCCTTCAATTGTATGCGATAGCGGAATTGCTGAATACAGTACTGCAACTTCGTCCTGTAAAAATTACGACTGGTCTGTAGTTGGAGGAACAATTCTTGCAGGTACCGGTACGGCTTCAATCACGGTGCAGTGGAACGATGTGGGCCCTGGTGGTTTCGGCTATGTAAATCTGGTCACTGATTGTCCCGGAACCTGCATCGACACAACGACAATACGGATACCGGTTATACTTCAGAGCCCTGTTATCAGCGGCCCATCCGTAATTTGCGCCGGCCAGCAGTATGAATACAGTTTTCCGCTATGGCCAGCCACGCAGTATAGGTGGGGTGTATTGGGGTTCCCGGGTGACATAGTTGGCGCAAAAGACGACTATAAAATGGTCGTAGAAATTGATTCGCCGGGGACATACACGATTCATGGGTGGTATCAAAACGAGCTAGAGCTATGCGGCGCCAACGTGGATACACAAATAACGGTAGTACCAGCTGTGGAAATTGACGGCAACACCGTCGTATGCCAGTACAGCGACGATACCCTTTCACTCTCCGATCCTACTCTTACCGGCAATTGGATACTTTCTGATCCTACCACAGGCAGCGTGGTCGCTACCGGTAGCGGCAACTCTTTTAGCAATACATTTAGTACTGCCGGTACATATGTATTATCGGTAAGCGGCGATTTCTGCGCCGACCCGATTACTATTTCCGTAGAAGGTGCTCCTCCGACTATAGGTGGGGTTTATGGACCGGTATCGGTATGCCTAGGACACCTATATGGGTATTTAACGTATTATGACGTGCCCGGAACGACTTATAATTGGCAGGCAATCGGGGGCACAGTTACACCCGCATCAGGCGGTCCTTTGGTGAGTGTGGTATGGACATCCACAGGTGCGAAATACCTTATTGTAAGCAGGGTAAGTACGACATCTCCATTTTGCTCTGGTTTGCCGGATACAATATCCATAGGTCAGAGTATCCCAATCGCTGATATTTCTGGCAATGCAACGCCCTGTGCCAATTCATCTGATGTTTATGGCAATGGGTGGGATATTGGCGATGATTACGACTGGACTATTTTACCCACTACCGCTGGCAGCGTGGTGAGCGGAAATCATAGCCCGACTATATCTGCGTTGTGGAATAATGTCGCCGGAGGTACAACCGCCTCGGTAATTGTTGCCGTCCACCAATGCGACAGCGTAAGGCTCGATACGTTTACGGTGACGATAACAGCCTCACCGACAGCCACGATCAGCGCATCGGCGACCACGGTATGCCCCGGTACGCCGATTAATTTTACGGCAGCAAGCGGTGGAGTAAGTTACCTGTGGAGTTTTGGCGATGGGTCATCCCGGACAACAACGGGCAATACCATATCTCATGCTTTCCCGCCAAATATTTCTTCATCAAACATGAGCTATGCGGTACAAGTAACTATTCTGCCTAATCCTGCAGCGACCTGCCCGGCAGCCGGTTCTGCTGCCGTCACGGTTCAAATCCTTCCGGGACCTGTCGCAAGCCTGAGCTCAGCGGATTACATGATTTGCGCACCTGATAGCGCATTACTCGTGGCAAGCGTTACGGATAATGTAAGCGGGCTTACATATGTATGGGGAAACAGTGGCGCCGTTATTTCTGGAGCAACAAGCACCACGTATAAAACAAATGTGGTCGGTATTTACACCTATACAGTAACCGCAAGTAATGGCTGCAGCAATATTTCAAATCCCGTAGGAGTTTCCTATGGCCCATGCACTGGCGGTCGCGGGGAGGGATATGACTGCAATTTCGGCATCACAAAATCCAATAACTGCAATACGATAACCCTGTCGGCTTCATCAATTAGCACCGGTACCTGGATGGCCGCCGTGCCGCCAATAACACCTCTTGGTTCTGGGCTAACAGTAACTGCAACCTATGATGTTCCCGGCATTTATAACTTTACTTTTACAGGTACAACCTCAGTGTGCGGGTTTGAGGATTTTCAGAGCACGGTTGATACCGTAGGTATCGTTCCTGATTTCTACTACAACTTAACCTGCGATACGGGGGGAATGGATATTGTGCATCTGCATGACATTTCCGCTTATCTTCCATTCTGGGCTATTGACAGTATTACATGGGTTGATCTGACCTCGGGCTTGCCGATAACCACAAGCCCTAATCCTGTGATAGCACGCACCGCAGGCGCGAGCTATGTAATACAGGAAACGGTGCATGGTACAAAACCAGGCGGCACATACAGTTGTTCCGTTACCCATACTGTTACTTTGCCAAACGGGCCGAGCGCTGCGTTTACTTACTCCGTCTCTCCAATCTGCGAGGGCATTCCGATAAGTTTTACGCCAACTGCTACAGCAGGGGTGGTTACTTACAACTGGTATTTCGGCGATACTTCATCAACCCTTTTAGAAAATCCAGAGAGAACTTATAAATGGAATGGAACTTCCCCTGGTGTACCGCAACCCGATACGGTGGTGCTCATTGTTACCGATAGTATCGGCTGTATGGATAGTGTTTCTCACATTATGTCAATATATGAGAATCTCTTAAATGGTCGTATTGGTGTCAGTGGGGTGATTTGCGCTGGTCCCGCCAGTTATTCAATAGCATTTGTAAACCTGTCTGTAATTTCTCCGACCGCCTATGTCTGGTCTAGTAACGCCTGGACAACGGGAATTACGACGGTTACAACGACAGTACCTACGTTAGACATATATGAATCCAGTTCCTATTGGGTAACGGTGTCGGATGCAAACCAATGCCAGTTGTTAGTTAATCCCGCTGTAACGGTAAAAGTTCTGGCACCGCCTCCGGCGGTTATCTACGGCCAGCTGAATTATTGCGCGGGTGACGTAGTGTCGCTTTCCGGCTATACGGGAACAGGCTTATCCTATCTATGGTACCGTGATAGTGTGTTAGTAAGTACTATCCCGACGGTACTCGATGGCCCAATGGCAGCGGGCACTTATGCCTATATGCTTGTATTAACCGAAACAGATACTACTGCCGGAACTATTACTCCATGTTCTGATACGGCAATTGACACAATACGGGTATATTCACAACCTGCATCCCCAACCATATCAGGCCCCTCCGTAGTTGCCTGTAGTATGTATGCGTTGCAACTAACAGCCTCCGATTCGGTTGCCGGAACATTCATTTGGAGCAATGATTCGGTTGGCGCGGTCGATAATATCAATTCCGGTGGCCCATACAGGGTGTGGTTTACAGACTTGAACGGTTGCCAAAGTGAAAGCGATGTATACGTACCGCTATCGCCCGATACCTATTTTCCATATTTCCCAACCGGCTGCTATTCCATTTGCAACCAGCAACTGCCAGTTACGATCTCCGGCCCTCCCAACATTGTTTTTAGCAGTTGGGCATGGCTCGCCAATGGAAGCGTTGTAAGTTCAGGCACCGACAGTACAATGGCCTCATATACCATAGATAGCAGCGGTGATTACCAGTGGGCATTAGATAATGGTCTTTGTGCTGATACAACAGATACTATGGACGTCACAGGAATCCAGTGCAGCGCGTGCAATACCGTTGCCCCCGCAGTTACCATTGACTGCACGCCAGGCAATCCGGCCAGCTATAGCATGATTGTTGATATTACAAGCCCTGTAGCCGGATGTACCTATACTATCGGTACAGACATCGGGCCGGTGGACCCATTCTCCGGCCTGTTTACAACCAGTGGGCCGCAACCACCCCTAACACTGACTTTTACCACGCTTTACACAACACCGTTACCCGATAGTGTAACCTTTGAGATTACATTCACAATACCCGGGAATCCAACGCCGCAAAAATGCTACATGAAGAAACGGCTGCGCCTGCCGCGCTGCAGTTGGATTAACGAGAGGACAACTCCCCAAGGGGACACTATTGCTAAAGCAGATAGTAACATAATAGTAGCAAGTAATGCTATGCTGGTGTTTCCGAACCCAACATCTGGAAATGTCACCATCTCTTACGACTATGGCACAGACCAATACCGGCAGCGGGAAATAACTGTGTATGATGCGATGGGGACTCGAAAATGCAATGAAAACCCGCAGGATATTCGCGGTAACTGGATAATAAGTACCAACAATTGGATGCCTGGAATCTACCTCATCCGCATGGATGCAGATGGGAAAGCTTTGCAAACACAAAGAATGGTGGTCGTGAGCAGATAACATAAATTACATAACCGTCCCGACTCAAAACGGGACGGTTATTTGAATTTTTTTGTATTTTTATAAAAAGTTAAACCATGAAATGGCTGACAACCAGACTTGTCCTATGCTTGTTTACTTTTTTTCTGAATACTGGCGTTTTACCTGCCCAGCAATTTAAATGGGTGACTGGTGGCGGAACTGATGCTTCTCTTAGCCCTTCGAGATTGGATGAAGGCACCTATTACATGTGCACTGATCCTAATGGAAATGTCTATGCGCTCAGTCAGGTCGGTTATGGCCCAGTGTTTGCCGATACATTTTACAGCAGTGGGTATAGTTCTGAGCAAAATCTTCTTATCACAAGTTACACCTGCAACGGGCAGATGCGCTGGGCAAAATTAATAGCGTCGGCTGATGGGATAGTGCCGTATGCTATTACGGCAGACGATGCCGGACATATTTATGTAGCTGGTCAGTATGTTCATTTTACCGGTACTTTGTTCATTGGTGATGATACTGCGATATCCTCCGAAATATATCTCGGAACAGGATTGATACAGTTAGATACACTGGGTAATTTTGATTGGATACGGTTTGTTGGGACCAATGCGATTGCTACACTTTCAGACGTCTTTGGTGGCCCGCTTACTGTGGATGCTTCCAATAACGTCCATTACTTTTGCTATATTAAATCTGGCATCCCGATTATGCCGGGAGACACAAGTGCTTTCGGAACTTATGACGTAGTTTATAACCCGTCGGGCGCTATGCTAAGCGCAGTAAGACTGGATATGGATTCAGAGTGGGTACTCAACGGCGCAGTCATTGATCCGGCAACCAATAAGTTGTATGTCTCTGGGCAGACAAATCCAGGTTTAATTACGCCAAGCATGCTTGATAGCGGCTATGCGGCTGCTTTTGATGCAAGCAGGAGCTTATTATGGCAGTACTTCTGCGGTCATGGTGATGATGATGCTCTGGATGGCGTAGTATTAGGGCCTGATAAAAACTTATATTTTAGCGGTGCTTCGCAAGGTACGGCGGTATTTTCTTTTCATGGTGATTCAGTAGTGGGCGCCGGTATTATGGCCGTAATCATGAAAACAGATACCGATGGAAATGTAAATTGGATAAAATATTTTTATGAGGCAGGCACCTCGATAAATGCGTTTTATTCAATAGCGCTACTTCCAAATTATAAAGTTGCCGCAATAGGCACCTTTGCAGGTAGAACAACAGATGGCACGGTTTCGCTGTCAACTCCTCCGGGGGATGGATACAGCCCTTTTTTAGTAGTCGTTGATTCGGGAGAAAATCTGTTAGCCATTCAACAAATTTATGGTGATGGATTTTATAATGCGGGGAAAGCTATTACAGCGGATAAAGTAGGTAATATTTATGTAGGTGGAGAGGTTGTGGACAGTATTTGGGCGGGGGCACCTCCTATCCCTGCATACCATACTGTTGGCGGCAATTCAGATTTCTTTGTCATGAAATATGGGGTGGATTGCAGTTGTACTTCCGGGCCGATAGCAGCGTACACAGAGACAGGCACACGTACAATTGATGTGGCTTATACCGGTACCACCGCGGGTTTAGATAGCGTTGTGTGGAATTTTGCAGACGGCAGCACCGCAACAGGCGCTACTGCTTCTCACACCTATACTTTGGCTGGTACATACCATGTATGCGCTACCGTATATACCTATTGCGGTAGGGATATTTATTGCAGTAATGTAATTATCATTTGTGGTCTGCCGCCTGTGGCATCTTTCACGAAAACAGGAACAAATGTTTTGTCAGTAACTTATACAGGGACCACTTCTACAGTTGATAGCGTAGGGTGGATCTTCGGGGATGGAGGCAGGGACACAGGCGCTGCCGTGACGCACACTTATACCGCTATTGGCGTTTATGAGGTGTGCGCCGTTGCTCACTCGATATGCGGGAATGACACCTCATGCCACTACGATACAGTAATTTGCGTTGGCGCTCCAATTGCTTCATTTACCAGCACAGGTTCATCTACGATTAATGTAACCTATACCGGCACGACAACGGCAATAGATAGCATAGGCTGGCTGTTTGGTGATGGCTCACGTGGGTCGGGTTCAATGGCATCACATACCTATACAACACCTGGGATATACAACGTGTGTGTCGTAGGCTACTGCCCGTGCGGTAATGATACCGCTTGTAATGCCGACACTGTATTTTGTATTTCAGCGCCGGTAGCGTCATTCACAGATACAGGCACCATTACGGTGGGCACAACATATACGGGCACAACGACGGGAGTAGATAGCACAGTATGGAATTTCGGTGATGGCAGCAGTACGGTTACCGGAACAACCGCAATTCATACCTATTCTGCAATCGGTACATACCATGTTTGCGTAACAGTATATTCCCCATGTGGCAGCAATACTTCCTGTAAATATGATACTGTGCTGTGCGTTACTGCGCCGGTTGCTTCATTTACTGATACCGGAACGCATGCTGTTGGTTTTATCTACACAGGCACAACAGTCGATATTGACAGTGTTGTTTGGGGCTTCGGCGATGGTCATACTGCAACGGGAATGACATCTTTACACACTTACACAGCATCCGGTACTTACCATGTTTGTGTGACAACTTATACCGGCTGCGGCATTGACTCCGTGTGCAATGATATTTCGGTACTCGTGCCAAATAGCATCACTATTGTTTCTGCACTGGAAAGTATAAAGGTGTTCCCTAATCCCGCTAATGATGAGCTAGGCATAACCGGCTTAACGGAAAAGATGAACTATCGTTTACTTTCTGTTACAGGTAATTGTATGGCACAAGGAAATTTACAACAACCGAGCGATAACATTTCGATGCATGACATTGTACCTGGAGTGTATGTTTTGGAACTTACTGGATTAGATGGAGAAAAGGACATGGTGCGAGTGGTAAAGGAATAATTATTTTTCTTTGCTAGAACCGACAAATTTACAAATTAATAAAACGGCAGACCATCATTCTAAGGGAGCGCTCCGCCGTATTTCAGGCGGAGCGCTTTTTACGATTATATGCGTCTTTTAGTTAAGCATTGTACTGCCATGCTTCACAAAATCAGTACACAAATCAAATGCAGTCTGTGTGCGAAGTAACCCAGTACCGTACATGATGGATTTAAATTTGGCTTCATCGTTCTTGTAGGTGCGTACATTCTGAAAGTAACCGGTAATGGCGTTATAAGCGCCAAACAAAGTGCCTTTCGTTGTATCAGTCTGCTGTGTCGGACTAGTTAGCGCATACTCATGCGCTGCATTGCAGATGTTGTTAAAGCAGCTTGAAAGCTCGTCAAGGTTGCCCGTCTGTAGCTTGTATAATACTTCCTTATTCGGAACCATTGCAAGCTGTATCAATTTCTTTACTTCGCCGTCTGTAATCCTGACCTTTGCCCATTGGTTAAAAATACCTTCAAGCTGGGTAGCAAGCATATTTGATATGCCCATCACCTTATGCGCTTCTTTAAGCCTATCCTCCGCACTTGCCGTATGGCGTATCTTGATCTTGTTAGAACAGTTGCGGAGTGCTGCGCCGAGAGTATTCGCGCAAACTACTCTCGTTGGCGTAAAGGCCGCCGTAATGCTCTCATAGCCGTCATGGGAAGTAGTAAGGAATAGGTATTTTTCTATGAGATCATCCTTTCCAACCCTGATGTAATCGGGCAATTTGGCTGTTATGAATATCTTCTCTCCTTTGCCAAGTGCGCCTGCGGTCTCGTACATGATGCCATCCCCGCCTACAATGGAATCAAAGAACGTGAAAGCGTCCACATTCTGCACTATCTTGTAATCATTGCCTACCAGTCCTAACACCTGGTCGGTGTCAGTCCGTATGGTTGCGAAGTAATTGGGTACTTCGATTTCGGGGATGATAATATCCACGTCTTTCTGTTCTTTGTCTGCGCTGTAGTTCTCTGTATCGTAGGTAAACAGTGGACGTTTCTCAACTGTGTAAGCAAGCCCGGCGAGTTCCAATGCTTCCTTGCTCGTTGGGTAGCCTTCTACGATCTGTCCTAACCCGTGCCAAGCTTTTTCTTTTACTGAAAAAAAGCTGTGCTGTCCTGTCTTTTCATTGAAATTGATGTTGTGTGCCATATATGATTCTGTCTTTTGGTTACGAAATGAATGTGATTAAAATGGGAGGTCGTCAATGGTTTCCGGCTTGCCGGAGGCTGCTGTAGCAGCTTCTTTCTTGCCCCCTGCAATGATCTCAATGTAATTAGCATGGAAAGTGAGACTGGCGTAGTACTCGCCGTCTGAGCCTTTGTAGGCATTGAGGTTCACACGCCCCAATACGGATACTACAGTACCCTGCTTGAGTGCCTTTTGCACCTTTGTACTGAGCCAGTATGCACAACTGAAAAAGCGTGTTTCCTTCACTTCTTCTTTGTCCTTTGGCTTGTAGCGGTCATTCACGGCAACTGTAAAGGCTACCAGTTCTCTGCCGTTGTTTGTCTTTTTGATCTGTGCGTCTTTGACGATTCTTCCTGTGATCTGTTCCATTCTGTTTGATTTTTATGGTTAGAAAATTGGTTACGATTGTTGGGTGAATAAGCTAAACTGTTCGCTGACTTGGCGCGGGAGTTGCTTATTGCGGTTTAATTTTCGGGTGAGATACTGCACCGTTATTTCCTCATTGCTTACGATGCACCAAGCTGCGATCAAGGCTTTGGAGCGTGTCTTGTGTTTACGTTTTTGTATATCCCACGATATGCGCATCAGGCGGGATAGCTGTAGTTTGTTTGCCATCTGGTTTTTGCTTTTAAAAGGTTAAATCATCGGCTTCGCCTCTCTGACTGCTACCGATAGCGACAAGCAATAAGGGCTGTGGAGGAAAGGAGCAAGGTTTTGCAGAAGAAAATACGACCTCAACTGAAGCGGTTCAAAAGTTGTTCGAGTGTGGAGATTTTGTTCTCGCAAATTCACAAGCGCAGTGCATACGTAGTGCTGACCTTGTCCTTTGTGGAACAGGCCGATATCTTTGCTGTTGGGGAGCAGAATAGACAAACAGAGAGATATTTTACTACCTTGTCTATATGAAATATGAATTGGCGAAAATAAATACCTTCAAAGATGGGTACTGAATTTATTAAGCTGCTTTTTGATAAATCGCTTAGTTTTACGAAACGGTTAAGTATTCTCATTCCCATACTCGCGATTCTATTTTACTTAGACGCAAAGACAGGTGTATTTTCCACACTGCTAAGTAAAGAGAAATACGAAACCATACAAACAATAAACGCTATCGTAAGAGACACTTCAATGAGTTTAAAAATAAGAGAAATAGCAAGACGTGATCTCATGGAAGTGGAAAATAAAAACGATTTGCATCAATGTTTAATCCTGCTTGTAAGAAAGTTAAATAATACTATGAACAATATCACTTATGATAAGCATTATCATAGACCAGTACTATTGATTGGAATTATTCGATGGCTATTGTTCATTTCCTTTTCATCTTTCAGTTTTATCCAACTCCGATAAATTTACTGGCATTCTTCGCATTGTCTACTGACTGCACACTCTGCTCGGCTCTGATGTAGCCCATGCGCAGATTTCTAAAATTAAACCAAATTTCTTTGGATTTCTTTAGTCTCAATAATATATAATATATTATCTACTGATATTTTATTGTACCAAAAGCCTTAGCAACTCCTTTCTAATATTTCGATATTGA
>Ga0206890_1125_pt1 | contig 23517 bp, 24 predicted proteins | sample Alteio_BWOrgHeat_58_FD_152960 | JGI IMG/M metagenome (GOLD analysis project Ga0206890, IMG submission 152960) | Enriched cells from forest soil in Barre Woods Harvard Forest LTER site, Petersham, Massachusetts, United States - Alteio_BWOrgHeat_Nextera6 ... | reverse complement strand
TGCCGCTGTGACAAAGAAGAAGTTCTGGATGCCACTGAGGCGCACGAGGAGCGGACAGGCGATGGCTCCGAGACCCCATGCCACATTCAAGGCAGCGATGAGGCGTGTGCGGGAGGCCGGGATCGCGGTTCCCGCGATGACGTTGCCAGCTGTGAGACCCGCGCCCAGGCCAAGCCCGATCGAGAACATGGCGATGTGGGCAATACCAAAAGCGGCCCACGCTATAGCTGCACATCCGGCCGCCGTGATAGCGGAGCCGTAGAGGATGCTAGCCCTGAGATTGCGTGTAGCAACCCATGCTCCGCAGAATTGGCCAATGAAGCTAGCAGTGAAGAGGGTGCCTGCCTGGGCGTCCTGAATGTGCCATCGCTGGATGAGCGCAGGTAAAAGAGGGCCAAGCATGACAGTGGCAATGCCAGCCGCGAGAAAGTAAAAGAAGACCGGGAGGAGCGTGCGGCGTGGATTCGCGTTTATGGCTAGGGGCCGGTTTGCAGGGGAAGAGGGGATTTGCAAAAGCGATCCTGTTAGCGTTTGCTCCGCGTCGACCGCGGCTGGGAGGTTCGAGAAATTCGTATAGTGGATTCCCTCACGATCAGTTCGGGATCGAAGGAGAGGTCCTGTGGATAAGATTCGTCGGGTGCATTGATGCGACGGATGAGCAGTTGCGCGGCGGCCCAACCCATTTTGTGAAGGGGCTGGCGCACGGTCGTGAGGCGGGGGTTGAGATACTCGGCCACGATGATATCGTCGAAGCCGATGACGGAGATATCGCGGGGGCATGAGAGCCCGGCATCCTGAATGGCCCGAATGGCGCCGATGGCAGCAGTATCGTTGAAGCAGAAGAGCGCTGTGAAATCTTGCGTGCGCGCCAGCAGATCGCATACCGGGGGGTAGCCCAGCTGGGGCGTCCAGATGTTCTCTTCCAGGAAGATGCAGAGTTCTGGATGAACTTCGATGCCTATCTCATTCGCGATTCCAACGATGGCCTTCCAGCGAACCTCGGAGTCCAGGGAATAGCGTTGTCCCTTCATAAAGGCGATGCGTCGATGACCGAGTTCATAGAGATGGCGAAGCGCCATGCGGGCGGCGGCCAGGTGGTCAAGCACGATGTTCGTGACGCCGGCGGCTTTCGTGTGAGTGGAGATGCCAACCACGGGCAAGTGGATCTTGGCAGAAAAGTCGGTGTTGATAAGAAGAAGGCCGTCGACACGGCGTCGCATGAGGAGTTCCTGGTATTCCTCACGCAGATCTGGCTGACCGAGATGACTGACGGTGAAGGAGAGGAAGCCCTCCTGAAGGAGATATTGCTCTACGCCGAGCATGACCCCCGTGACGTAGCCTTCGCTCAGTTCGGGAACAATGACTCCGATGGTATTTGTAATACGGGAGCGGAGCATGCGCGCGTGAAGATTAGGGCGGTAGTTAAACCGCTTGGCGGCCGCATGAATGCGCTGCTTGGTTGCTGAGGGAATGGATGTAGCGACAGGGGAGTTGTTCAAAACGATGGAGACGGTCGCGGGAGAGAGGTTGAGATACTCGGCGAGGAGCTTGAGGGTGACAGGCTTGTCGGTGCGGGGTGTGCTGGACCTGGCCTTGGGCTTAACTGTCATTTCGGGCCGCCGGGATGGATGTACAACATATGGAATAAGTTGTACACCCTTGGATAGATCGGCGCACGGGGTTGTTGGCTAAGGACAAGTAGCGGCGCTGAACTATTGAGGGGAAGGGGCTGGGACGAGGTGCGGAATGATGTGACGAGTTGCGATATATCTTCACTGGTTTTTGTGTGACGTTTTTGGCGGGAACTCGTCTACAACGATATATTTCTATTAGCTGAGCGGCTATCGAGAGCGCTGTATTCTGGTGCACCGTTGCACTCGCGGTTGATTTGCAGGGATTGCGGAACAACTTTTGAATGCACCCCTGCGCGGGTTTTTGTACGACGTCTGCACGGACGATCGTGCGAAGATTGTCTTGTCCACTGATCGACAGAAAAGGAACGAATCCTTCCACACGAACGTACAGGTGTTATGCCTTTGTGAGGAAGAAATTTACTGAAAGACCATGTTTCTGTAATGACCGCAGCGCGTTGACATGCATTTTGATCCATGGAATCTTAGATATCACATTTCGATTTCCATCTTGGAATTGGTCCCCCCGAAAAGGCCAGCGAGGGTGGCTAAGACCATTGGCATTTCTTAGGACCGCTGGGTTGTACTAAGCATGACCCGCGATTTTCGCGTCCGAAATTCAGATTAGCTCCTTCCCAATTCTGGAAAGGGGCGCCAAATTTAACTTTCTGGAGGAGGCTTGCAATGAACGTTTCATTGAAATTATCCAAAGGTTTGCTCGTGGTTTGGCTGTTGCTGTTAACGAGTGTCAGCGCGTCCTTCGCGCAATCGACAGCATCGTTGAGCGGAACTGTTACCGATCCAACCGGAGCTGTAGTTCCAGGTGCGAGCATCAAGGTGCGATCGTTGGCTACGAATCTTGTTCGAGAGACCGTAAGCGATAGCGCGGGTGCCTACGTGGTTCCATCTCTGCAACCGGGCGACTATGAGATTCGGAGTACTGCTGCTGGATTCGGCACCAGTGTGATCAAGAGCGTCACCCTGCTGGTAGACCAGTCTGTGACCGCCAATGTGAAATTGAATGTGCAGTCGACCGGTGAGACTGTTCAAGTGGAGGCCGGTGCCGCGCCGATCATCGATTCTCAGACAATCACAATGGGACAGGTCATAGATAAAGAGACAGTGCAGAATATTCCGCTGAACGGCCGTCACTTTCTTGATCTCACCAACCTGACACCCGGGGCTGTGGTCCCTCCAGCGAATGGATTTTTGACCTCTACCAGCCGTGGTCTCGGAGCGAACTCATTCATTACGGGCGGCGCTCGCGAGGACGCAAACAACTTCCAGATCAACGGCATCAATCTGAACGACATGACGCAGAACCAGATCACGTTCCAGCCGTCGATCAACACGACTTCGGAGTTCAAGATCATCAATTCGACCTTCGCCGCGGAGTACGGCCGAAGCTCGGGTTCTGTAGTAAACGTCGCTACGCGTTCGGGTGCGAGCTCTTATCACGGCGAAGCATTCGATTATCTAAGGAATAACTACTTTGACGCGCGCAATTATTTCAATCGGAAAGGGACCCGCCAGAATCAATTTATACGGAATAATTTCGGCGGCGCGTTCAGTGGCCCAGTTCCATTTGTGCTGAAGGACAAGGCTTTTCTCTTTCTGAGCTACGAAGGACTTCGGCAAACGCAAGCACTTCTACTGACGAGCAATGTGCCGACGCTGGCACAGCGCGCGCTATTTGCCAATAGCCCTGCCGGAGCGGCCTATGCAAGGCTGATTACGTTGATCCCGGTTGGGGTTCAGACGACTTCGGCTACTGGTGTTACCACCGCCGTGGCTACTGGATCTTCTCCTGGGCCCGTAAAGACGGACCAGTACAGCGGCGACTTCCTCTATAACATTTCCACCGAGGATACATTGCACTTGTACTATGCGTGGCAGCAGGACGCGCGCACCGAGCCAAACCTGCAGGGCAACACGATTGCCGGATTTGGAGATCATCGCACGGCGCATCGTCAGATTGGGACAGTTAACGAAACTCATATCTTTTCGCCGAATGTCGTGAACGAAGGGCGATTCGGGTTTAATCGCATCGCGATCAGCTTTGTGGATTCGTTCAATGCGGTTTCAAGCGATTACGGTATTCCGAACGGGGTAACTGCACCTATTGGACTGCCGCAAATTACGGTTAACGATCTTGGGCTTAATTTCGGCGGACCTTCGGGCTTCCCCCAGGGGCGGTTCGTGACCACAGGAGTGTTTTCCGACACGCTCACTTATTTGAAGGGCAAGCATGCGATCAAAACCGGCGGCGAGTTCCGGCGGTTTGAAGGCAACAACTACCAGAATACGGCTGGTACGGTCAATTTCACCACGACGGCCTTCTTTATCGCTGGCGGCGCGAATACCTATACCGCCAATTCAATAAATCCTGTGAACAGCCGGATCTTTATCAGTGCGGTGGCTGCCTTTGCGGAGGACAGCTTTAAGATGACGCCTACTTTTACTTTGGAGTACGGCCTCCGGTACGAATGGAATGGAACGCCTGCCGAGGGTGGTCACCGATTCATTACTTTCAACCCTACAACGAGCGCTTTTCAACAAGTGAATCAGCCTTACAAGCAGAACAACAATTACGAACCCCGTGTTGGTTTTATCTACGACGTCTCCGGCAAGGGTAAAACGACTGTTCGCGGCGGCTTCGCGTACCTGGTGGACCAACCGATCATCAGCGTGGTGACTGGACTTACGACGAACCCACCATTGTCAAACCCTCTACAGATTGCATCTTCCACAGCGCAACCGGTCATTCCTATCGGTACTGCTTTCACCAGTGCTGGTGCGTCCGGTCTTGCTCCCAGTTCGGTCAATCCGAACTTCAAGAACGGCTATATCGAATCCTACAATCTGAACGTGCAACAAGAACTCGGACCTGCATCAGCGTTGCAGGTGGGCTATATTGGCTCGACAGGCCATCATCTTCGCCTGAACCATAACATCAATCAGTTCGTGTATGCATCTCCTACGGCGACGGTCGGCACGCGCCCATACCCCACGGCAAAGATGCTGGATGGCACCACGAGGCCGCTGGGCAATATCACCTATAACGACTCTATTGGTATGTCGAACTACAACGCGCTGTGGATAACCTACCGAAGGTCGCTGCGTGGCGGTTTGGCGTTCAACACGACCTATACCTATTCAAAATCGATGGACGAGAACTCGCAGTCGGGCAACGGCATTCAGGACAACACCAATCCCGCTGGAAGCTATGGTCTGTCGGACTTCGACGTTCGTCATCACTTTGTCTTCAGCGGCACCTGGACGCTTCCGTTCCATGGCAATCGTTTGAAGGATGGCTGGTTGCTTGCGGACGTCACTCAGATCCAAGGCGGCAACCCGTTGAATGTTGTGACGGGTTCGGCTTATAGCGGAGCCTCGGGCAATATTCGTCCTACGTTGCTGGCTCAGCCTTCAGTCGGTATTCACAAAGCGCTGGCCAACTTCAATATTCCATATATTGTTGGCACATCTTGCTTGGCCGCGACTGCGGGTTGCAACTTCCTTACTCCGACGATCGGTTATGGCGCCATGCAACGCAATGGTTTGACCGGACCCGGCTTCTCCGACACCGATGTCTCCTTGCAGAAGACGACCAAAATTGCAGAGAGCGTGAATTTTATTCTTCGTATGGATGCGTTTGACGTATTCAACCAGGCCAACTTCGGCAACCCTGTGCTGACAGCATCACCGACCAGCACCACCTTTGGCCAGATTTCAGCGACGCGAGGCGCAATCGGAGATGCTGGATCGTCTCGTCAGCTTCAGTTTGCGGCCAAGGTGCAGTTCTAGATGATCTAAATCCTGATACGCTCTGCCGAATGTTCCGGCAGAGCGTATTTTTTTTGCTGTTCTGTGATCTGTGGTGTTGAGATTAGATTAAATGATGGGCGATCCTCCCAATCGAGGACGCTTTGGGTTGAGCGCCTGATGAGTAGTGAGATTTTTATTCGCGATTACTGGGTCACTGATTTGGAGGCGATGTTCCAGCTGGATGAGGCTTGCTTTGCCGAGGAATTTCGTTTCGATCGAGAGTCGATGCGGGAGTTCGCTGAGGAGCGAAACGCGATCGTTCTCGTTGCGCAGAAAGTCTCTGGTGAGATCGCCGGGTTTGTCATCGTACATGTGGAGCGGGTTGTGACAGGCGGGCGGGCGTACGTAGTGACGCTGGACGTGGCAGTTGAGTGCCGGCGGATGGGGCTGGCCAGACGGCTGATGAGAGAGGCGGAAGCAAGCGCTATGGCTGCGGGAGTGCGGTGGATGCATCTGCATGTGTTTACCGGAAATGCAGGCGCTATCCGTTTCTATGAGCTGATGGGCTATGAGCGAATTAGGACGCAAACGGGCTTTTACGGCGAGAGCGGGTTGGACGCGTTCGTGTATGGCAAGGAGCTTCACGCTTTATAGCGGTGCCGAAAAGTCTATTGCGGAGAAAGAAAACTCCCTCAACGGCTGAAGCAACTAAATGCAGTGGCGGCAGCTATAGCGCGACTAAAATCGCGCCATTGAAAACAACGGCTCTTGCCGGAGCCCATTGTAACGGTGCGGGTTATTTTTTTCCAAAGACGTCGCCCATGCGGCGAATCTGGGCGCCGACGCCGCGGAGTTTTTCTTCGAAGTGCTCGTAACCGCGGTCAAGGTGATAAACGCGGTCGAGAATCGTTTCGCCGTCCGCTACGAGAGCCGCGAGGACGAGCGAAGCTGAGGCGCGGAGATCCGAGCACATGACCGCGGCGGACTGGAGCGGTGCTTTCCCGCGAACCGTCGCGGTGCGGCCAGAGATCGTGATGTTCGCGCCCATACGGATGAGCTCCTGCACGTGCATAAAGCGGTTCTCAAAGATGTTTTCTGTGATGGTGCTGGTTCCATCCGCCTGGGTAGCCAGTGCCATGTACTGCGCCTGCATATCGGTAGGGAAGCCGGGGTACTCTTCGGTCGAAATGTCGGCAGCCTTGAGCTCGCCGCCTGAGCGAACCCGGACCTTGTCTTCGCCCACGTCGATGCGAACTCCGCATTGTTCGAGCTTGGAGATGAGCGCGCCCAGGTGCTTGGGCTCGCAACAGTCGACATTAAGGTCGCCTCCTGTAATGGCACCCGCGACGAGGAATGTGCCGGCTTCAATCCGATCGGGGTTGATGCGGTGCCGCGCTCCGTGCAGTTTGGAGACACCTCGGACTCGAATAGTGCCAGTGCCTGCGCCCTCGATCCTGGCTCCCATGGCAGTCAGCAGCGCGGCAAGGTCCGTGACTTCCGGCTCGCGGGCGCAATTCTCAAAGACAGATTCGCCGTCAGCGAGCGCCGCCGCCATGAGGAGGTCTTCTGTGCCAGTAACTGTGATCTTGTCAAAGACGATATGAGCGCCTTTGAGCTGTCCTTTCCCATCGTTGGGGCTCCGGGCTTCGAGGTAGCCGTGGTCATAGACAATGGTGGCACCCATGGCCTCGAGGCCTTTGATGTGGAGGTCGATGGGGCGGCCGCCTATGGCGCAGCCTCCCGGCATGGCAACGCGGGCGATGCCGGTGCGCGCGATCAGCGGTCCCAGCACCAGCGAGCTGGCGCGCATCGTCTTGACGATTTCGTATTTCGCCACCGGATCAGACAGGATGCCGCACTTGATGCGGGTGCGATGTTGAGCGCGGCCATACCCCAACTCAACCTCGGCCCCCATGCTGGTGAGCAGCTTGCGCTCGGTCTCGATGTCGCGCACCTGGGGGATGTTTTCGAGGATGACCTCATCTTCCGTCAGGATGGCGGCGGCCATGCAGGGCAGGGCGGAGTTCTTCGCTCCGGAGACTTTAATTGTGCCGAGAAGAGGGTTTCCACCGCGTACTACAAACTTGTCCATTGAATCAGTTTACGGACAATTGTCGTGGAAATGAGTGGCGGAGATGGTTCGGGATCGGGCAGACAAAGCCCCCGCGAACGCAGGGGCTTATTAGCCGGCCGCCTTAATTTCCAGGCTGCGGAGTGGGTGGAGCGGACTGTTGCTGTTGGCCACGACCACGGTGATGATGCATTTGGCTAAGCTGCTGCATTTGCTCGGGAGTGAGTACTCCGGCGAGCTGCGTCTTCATGCTCTGGCGGATGGCGCGGAACTGTTGGCGGCGTTGATCCTGCGACAAGGTGGTATCGGAACGCAGAGCGGTGATCTTCTGCTGGCTATCAGCGAAAATTGGCTCGAGCTTCGCGGTCTGGTCGGCAGGGAGACCGAGACGTTGGCCAATTCGCTGCGCAGCGAGATGAGGGTCGGGCGTGTGATTGTGCCGATGGTAACCCTTCTGCGGCGTTGTGTCGGGGGACGCTGGGGCCGATTGAGCCAGCGCCAAAGTGCCAGTCAGAGCCAGGGCGAGAGAGGCTGAGAGGAATAAATGCTTCATGGTCTTGCTCCTTGTCGCGGCCGGTGAGAGCGCGCTTTCTGAGGGAGTAGACGGGATTTCCTGGGGAATGTTTCGGTGACGGACCAAGACGACCGTGTGGTTGTCAGCAAGCTGCTGACAACTCAAGAGGGGCCGCGAGATACGCTGGGAGTCAAATAAGAACCGGAGACTCGTCGTCTGGCGACGCGAAAGGCACATCAATCCCGCTTATTGGACGCTTTACAAGTTCGTCTCGACGGGGAGTAAGCCTTTTAGAGTTCGAGTCTTGAGTCGTCGATGGCCAGGCGCACATTTCCATCCGACTTGGTAAGACGGCGGACGGCCTCCATCTTGTCGACGTTCGCTTTGAGCATAACGACAGCGATCGGTATGGATTTCCCCGCCGACTTTATGGTGCGAATGGCAGTGTCACGGTCGATGCCGCAGACTTTCATCAGCACTCGAATGCCACGTTCGACCAGCTTTGCATTCTTCATGTGTACGTTAACCATCAGGTTGTCGTACACGTAGCCGAGGCGAGTCATCGCGCCCGTGGTGATCATGTTCAGGGTCATCTTCTGCGCGGTCGCAGACTTCATGCGCGTGGAGCCGGAGATGACCTCAGGGCCGACTTCGGTGACGATCGTGGTGTCGGCCACATCGGCAAGAGGAGTGTTGTGGTTGCAGGTAATGGCGGCAGTCTTGGCTCCGCGAGCTCGCGCGTACTCGACCGCACCGACTACGTAAGGGGTGCGGCCACTCGCAGATACTCCAATGACAATATCTTTTCGCGTTGGGCGGCGGCGAGCGATGTCGCGCTGGCCAATCTCCGGAGAATCCTCGTTGACGTCGGAGGCCGAAGCCAACGCCTTAGGGCCGCCTGCCATAATGTACTGCACCTGTTGTGGCGCGGTGGAGTAGGTGGGCGGGCATTCGGAGGCGTCGAGCGACGCAATACGTCCGCTGGAGCCGGCGCCTACGTAGATCAGACGCCCACCATCGCGTAGGGATCGGGCGACGGTGTCGATGACGATGGCAATCTCGGGCAGCGCTTTCTTAACGGCTGCGGCGATCTTGGCGTCTTCGTGGTTAATGATCCGTGCGATCTCGAGGGCGGACTTGGTGTCGAGGCCTTCGGATGCGGTGTTGATAGTCTCCGTCGTGAGATCGTTGAAATTTTCTGTGCCTCGGTTGACGGATCTAGGTGTCGGGGCCTGCTCTAGCATGGTAAGGGTAGCCATAAGTTTCCTGCTTTGCTATATCGATTCTATTCCTATGGGCTTGGAAAAGCTTTAAGAAACCTCCAAAGGAAATGGTACCCGTGGTGAGTCTCGAGGGGGATGGAAGGCGGTACTTAGAGGCGGAGATGCCTTATGGCTGGAGTTATGCGGCAGCCTGTGATATATGAGATGGCAGCCCAGTTCAATTGGTTAGCTGTGCCGGATGAGGCGATTCTGCAGCTTTTTGAGGAGCGCAGGAGTCAATCAGGGTTGCTTCTTTCGGCGGGGCGAGTCTAATGAAAGGGGTGAGGAGACAGGGTGGAGAACGACCAGCAGGTGAGGCAGGACGCGGAAAGCAGGCCGCCACAGAAGCAGGGCGGGGTGATGCAGTCGTGGCTGCGGGACCTGGTGGTGTCGGTGGTTGTGTCTACTTTCATCATTATCTTTCTGTATCAGCCAGTGAGGGTGGAAGGGACCAGCATGCTGCCGATGCTGGAGGATCAGGATCGGCTGTTTATCAATAAATTGGCGTATCGCGTGGGGGAGATTCAGCGGGGCGATGTCGTGGTTTTCCTGTATCCGCACGATCACCAAAAGAGCTATATAAAACGTGTGATTGCACTTCCGGGCGATACTCTGCGAATTGATCATGGGTTGGTTTATGTGAACGGGAAAGAGGTTCATGAGACTTATGTGCCACGGCAGTTTGAGGATGACCGGTCGCAGCCGGAGATGACGGTGCCTTCGCATGAGTATTTTGTTATGGGGGATCATCGTTCGATTTCGAGCGACAGCCGTGAGTTTGGGCCGGTGGACCGGGATTTGATCTATGGCAAGGCGGCGTTTGTGTATTGGCCGATGGATCAGGCTGGAGTGGTGCACTAAGTTTTTACGTTTTTTTGGGTGTGGTGGAAGGGCGTTTTTTCAGGGGGTTTTTGAAAAAACGGGTGGTTTCGTGATGGTTTTTTGTGGTGAAGTTGTGGTGGATTGCTGGTAAGTTGTGGTGTTTTTGACGGCCCTATTCGCGTGCTAAATAAATGCCACTTTTTTTAATTATTTTTGTGGAAATTCTGTATTGATACGGGCGGCTCTCTGGGTGAGAGGAACCAACCGTCCCGACTGAGCGTACCAACCCTATCTCTTCTGCTTGAAGGAGTTCAGGTTGCGCCACGTAAGCCGTCTTGCGGTCCTCTCTTTTGCAACCCTTCTTTCCGCCCGGCTTCCGGCACAAGGGCTTCCTACGATCCAGGTGGAGACCCATCTCATCGACACGGCGTTGAGCGTCCATGATTCCGAGGGGCGCATCGTCACCGGATTGACGCAGAGCGATTTCACGGTCGTTGAAGATGGGGTGCCGCAGAAGATTCGCTTCTTCAGCCACGACAACCAGCTTCCGCTCAGCATCGGTCTGATCATCGATGAGAGCGGTAGCCAGGATAAGTTCGTCAAGGAGCACGAGAAGGACATCGAAGCTTTCCTGCGGCAGGTGCTGGAGCCGAGCGATCAGGCGTTCGCGGTGTGCTTTGGGAATCACTTGAGGCTCGTCAGCGATTTGACCTCTTCGACTTCGACGATCATGGACGGCATTCGTGGTTTCGATAAGGGGAGTAGTAATTTTCCTGAGCTTGGGCCGAAGGAGGAGCGCGAGCTAGGAACTGCTCTCTATGACGCGATCTACTTTGGGATCACGGAGAAACTGGCGAGCATTCATCAGCGCCGCAAGGCCCTGGTGGTCTTCAGCGATGGGGAAGAGAACTCGAGCGAGCACGATCTACTGGACGCGATCGAGATGGCGCAGAATTCGGATGTTCTGGTCTATGCGATTCGTTATACGGATATTAAGCACGGCAAGATGGATGCGCGAGACAGGTATGGGGTTAGGGTGCTGGACCATCTAGCGGGGCAGACGGGTGGGAAGGCCTTCGACTATCACGCGACCAATCTGAAACAGGCGTTTGCGGAGATTGCGGGTGATTTGCGTTCGCTTTATCAGATTGCTTATCAGTCTACGAATCCTATTCGGGATGGGACTTATCGGAAGGTTGTGATTCAGACGAGTAAACCTGGGCTGACGGTGAGGGCTCGGACAGGGTATTACGCGCGGTGAGTGGAGCGAGAGGGCAGAGGCGAAGGCGAAGACAAAGACAAAGGCAAAGGCAAAGACAAAGGCAAAGGCAAAGGCAAAGGCAAAGACAAAGGCAAAGGCAAAGACAAAGGCAAAGACAAAGGCAAAGACAAAGGCAACAGCAGATCCCCTCCGGGGATGACAAACAAGAAAAGCAAGGGCAAGGGCGATAGCAACTGCAACCGCAAATGCAAGAGCAAGAGCAACTGCAACGGCAACGGCAACCCACCCTTCGCGATGAGACTGCGAAGGATGGGCCACCCGGTCACCTAGCGACCTAAACTGAGAGTATTTTTGTTTTGCGAGTGGAATGGTTGCCTTGAAAGAGAATTTATCTTGGTGCAACAGACGCCGCGACATCGGAATCAGATTTAGAAGAACGAGAAGTTGGTCGATCTGAAAGAGGAGAACCGACAATGAAAAGTCTTCTGATTCGCGGAGTTTTAGGTCTGTGTGTGGTTTTTACAATGGCCGCTGCAGCACCTGCGTCAGCCGATGCGCAGGTCGTAGTTAAGGTTGGGCCCACGCATCACTACCATCACCGCTATCGGCACGTTTATTACAGCCATGGTCATCGGTACTATCGCTACTACTATCGGTAGTCAACGTCAGCCAGGAACGTTCAGAGCCCGCGTTTGAATGCGCGGGCTCTGACGTTTAAGGGAAGCAGCGCTGTCTGGTTACGATGTGGCGTTGTGGACGATTTCGGCGAAGGATTTGGGGTCGAGGCTTGCTCCTCCGACGAGAGCTCCGTCGATGTCGTGAAGGGCGCAGAGGGACTTCGCGTTGTCGGGTTTAACGGAACCACCGTAGAGGATGCGGATGGAGGAGGCGAGCTCTGGGGTGAGGGACTTTGCGATTTGGGCCCGGATGATTTTGTGGGCTTCGTCGGCGATCTCGGGCGTGGCGGTGCGGCCGGTACCGATGGCCCAGACGGGTTCGTAGGCGAAGACGATTGGTGTCGCGTATGCCGGGTCGATCCCTTCGAGGGCGATCGAGGTCTGAAGCTCAAGGACGTTTCGGGTGAGTCCGGCTTCGCGCTCTTCGAGTTTTTCTCCGACGCAGACGATGGGGATGAGCGAGTGATGGAGAGCGGATTTGAGCTTTAGGTTGACCGTGGTGTCGGTCTCGGCGAAGTACTGGCGGCGTTCGGAGTGGCCGATGAGGACGTGGGTGGCTCCGATGGCGTTGATCATGACGGGCGAGGTTTCGCCGGTGTAGGCGCCTTCGTTTTTCCAGTGCATGTTCTGGGCTCCGATGAAGACGGATTTGCCGCGGGCCGCGTCGACGAGTGCGGGAAGGCAGGTCATGGCGGGGCAGAGGACGATTTCTGCGGCGGTGTCTTTTTTGATGAGGGGAAAGAAGCTGGTGAAGAAGGCGTTGGATTCGATAGGGGTTTTGTACATCTTCCAATTGGCGGCGATCAGGAGTTTGCGCATTTGGTTTTTAGTATTCCATCTTTGGCGGTATGGTGGGAAGGAAGGTGATGCTCAAGCCTTGTTGAATTCATCTGCGCTGACCACGGCAAAGCGATGCGGGTAAGATCCACGAAAGCTTGATGCGCTCTTGAAGCATAGGTATGCGAGTGCGAAACCCGTAACCAGGCATGAGATTGCAGCTGAGACAGATGAAACGACGGTCAACAGGTTGACCCTGAGAGACAGGACAAGAAAGAGGCAGGAGAGGATGCCTACGCCAAAACTGACTGCGGCTAGATAGAGACGAAAAAGCGCGAGAGTGAGACGACGAACAATCAACCCGTGAAGGAGTGTTATTGTTGTTGCTCCTACGATGGTGATGAGGAGGGCCGTCACTGCAAGGAGCCAACCAAACCATGATTGATTAAGATGGATTCCGAAGATTCTGGAATCATCGAACTTTAGGAACTGTTTCAGTGCGTCGATGCCCAGAGTCAACAATAGTGTGACTGCGATGATGGAGAGAATGCATGGAATGCAGGCCACGCACCACAGGGAACTGCTCAAGGCAAAGCGGCGAAGGGGTGAGACTGCCGCGCAAATGAGGAAGCAGGCGCAACCCAACGCGAGGAATGGGAAGACTAGGAAGAGGATCATGGTTTCATCTTCCTGATGGTGTATTTGGCAAAGGGAGCGGGTTGCATGTTTGCCAATATAGCGGACGGTGGTGGTGGTCCGGGCAAAATGCGGGGATTCTTCGCTGCGCTCAGAATGACGACCATTACTGGTGCCGGTTACTCCTGAAGGAAGTTGTTGTCTTGAGGGTTGGCTTATGTAATCTTGCCTTTAATCGAGGTTTGAGTCGAAGATGCCGAAGAGTCGGATGCAGAAGGCGGTGATGTGGTTCTTCTATACTCTTGCGACATTGCAGGGTATAGGCTTCTATATATTTTCCACCCAGTCTTATATTGTCCTTCAGGACTACATGTATGGCCGGGAGCGGCTACCGTTTCAGGAGAGAGTGATGGCGGCGGTCCTGCTCCGGTCAATATTGCACTTCGACTTTATGGTGTCCCTGTTTAATCGCCTGCATGGAGTGTTCTCTCCTCCTGTGCAAGGTGCATTCCTGTTGCTGAGCTACATCTGGTTTGCCATTGCGGGATATTTTTGTGTGAAGCTCTACCGGGCGGTGTCTTATCGCCGGACATTCGATTTTCTCGTTTACCCGCTATTTCTGTGCATCACATTGGCCAGTTATGCGGTGCAGATTACGCAGGACTACGCCTACCCCTACGACATACCCAGCCTGGCTTTCTTCACCGCAGGCCTCTACTTTATTTACACCCGTCAGTATCTGCCTTTGGCCTGCGTGATGTTCCTTGGGACGTTCAACCGGGAGACAACGCTATTCCTTATTCCGATCTATTTGATCGATCAGACGGCGGTTGCCAACGCATCAGGCAGCACCATGCCGCGGTTCGACTTATCCCGCGTCCCGTGGCTCCGGTCTGCGCTACTGCTTCTCATCTGGGCGGCGGTCAAGTTGCCGATCGACCACCACTTCGCACACAACGGATCGGACAATCAACTCCGTATCCGCGAGAACCTCGTCAACATCGGGCCTAAGCACTGGCCGGGGGTACTCAACATCTGTGGATACACGATCCCGATAGTGCTGCTGTTGCACAGGCGGATCAGCCCCAGGCGGTTCGCGAACTATTTACTCATCGTGCCGTTGTGGATCGTCGTGATGTTTTTCACGGGAGTGATGTTGGAGACTCGCATCTATGGGGAGCTTTCTTCCCTTGCGACGATTGCGATGTTGCTTATTCTGGAAGATTACGCGGAACGGCTTCCGCGGCAGGTTGATCTGAAGCAATCAGTTCAACCTGGATGACGCCCGTATTACCGGGAAGTGACAGCATCTATTGCCCAGGCCTCTCGGCCAGCCTTAGCGGAATCTCTGATTCTCGGTGAGGGCGGCTACGCCGGGGAGGGTTTTGCCTTCCAGAAATTCGAGGCTGGCTCCTCCGCCGGTGGAGATGTGGGTGATGCGGTCGGCTACTCCGGCCTGCTGGACTGCTGCGACTGAGTCACCACCGCCGACTATGGTGGTGGCGTCGTGGTTGCGTGCGACGGCGCGGGCAATGGCGTTTGTGCCCTCGGCGAAGGCGGGCATCTCGAAGACGCCCATGGGGCCGTTCCAGACGATGGTGCGGGCCTCGGCGATCTCGTCTTCGAAGAGACCGATGGATTTGGGGCCGATGTCGAGGGCCATCCACTCGGCGGGAAAGGGGCCGTCCTTGTCGAAGAGCTGTGTCTTGGCGTTTGGCGCGAACTTGTCGGCAAGGACGTGGTCGACGGGGAGGAGGAAGCGGACGCCTCTGGCCTCGGCTTTTTTAAGCGCGGCTTTGGCTACGTCGATCTTGTCGGATTCGACGAGGGACTTTCCGGTGGATTGTCCCTGGGCGTTGAGGAAGGTGTAGGCCATGCCGCCGCCGATGATGATTGCGTCGGCCTTTTCGAGGAGGTTGTCAATGACATCGATCTTGTCGGAGACCTTGGCTCCGCCGATGATCGCGACGAAGGGCTTGTCGGGTTCGGCGAGGGCTTTGCCGAGGTAGGTGAGCTCCTTCTGCATGAGGAGGCCGGCGGCGGAGACTTTGACGAAGTGGGTGATGCCTTCGGTTGAGGCGTGGGCGCGGTGGGCACTGCCGAAGGCGTCGTCGACGTAGATATCGCAGAGGGAAGCGAGTTGTTTGGCGAAGGCGGGGTCGTTGGCCTCTTCTTCGGGATGGAAGCGGAGGTTTTCGAGGAGGAGGGGCTGGCCGGATTCGAGGTTGTTGGCCATTTCGGTCGCGATCTCGCCTACGCAGTCGGGGGAGAAGGCGACGTTTTCGTCGTCGCCGAGGACGTGATCGAGGAGAGTGCGGAGGTGATCGACGATGGGGCGAAGGCTCATGGAGGCGACGGGCTTGCCTTTGGGGCGGCCGAGGTGTGAGCAGAGGATGACCTTGGCTTTGCGGCGGAGAGCGTACTCGATGGTGGGAAGGGTCTCGCGGATGCGGGTGTCGTCTGTGATGATGCCGTCCTTGAGCGGGACGTTGAAGTCGACGCGAATGAGAACGCGCTTGTCGGTGAGTTCGAGATCGCGAATGGACAACTTAGGCATGCAGATTCCTTCAATTTGATTTTCGGCGGGCACCATGGTCTGTAAGGCAATGATAGCGGTTTGAGTGCTCAGGCCAAAATCTGAGATGAAGAAAAATTGTCAGTGGCTTTTGAAGGGAATGTATCGGCGGGCGATGAGCGCGACGGGGATGCCGATGAAGAAGACGAGAGCGGCGACTCCATTAATGAGTGGAATGAGAGGGGGAATGGGGCGGAGGCCGATCTTCGATAGCGGAAAGACGACGTAGTTCATGACGATGTAGACGACTAGACCGTAGAGTCCGCCCCAGAGGAAAGGGTGGCGAGAGAGCGGGAGCCGGCGGCTTGCGAGGATGTAGAGGGTTGCCGCGGTTGTGGCGATGAGGTAGTGAAAGAAGAGTCCGAGGAGTGCGGAGCGTGCGCCCTGGGTGAAGGCGGCGCGGCCGAGGACTCCGGAGGCGATGCTTTGCAGGATGCGAGTGGGCAGGGTTCCACGATAGAAGTAGGAGAAGATGAAGGCGTCGGAGATGTCGAGGGTTCCGGCGATGAGGCAGGACAGGGCTATGGCCTTGAAGTACTGCGGGGTGGAGTTTGTCATGAGGAGATGATTGTAGACGCCGCCGGGATTTTCGGAGGGATTATTCCGGGATGATGGCGTCGGCTTCGATTTCGATGCGCCATTTGGGGTTGAGGAGCGCGGCGACGACGACCATGGTGGCGGCGGGGCGGATGAGAGAGAAGAATTTGCCATGGACGCGGCCGGCGGCCTCCCAGTCTTCGACGTGCGTGAGATACATGCGGGTGCGGTAGACGTGGTCGAGGGAGCAGCCGGCGTTTTTGAGGGCGGTGGCGATGAGGGTTAGGCACTGGTCGGTTTGCTCGGCTACGTCGGCGTCGTCGGCCCCTACGGGACCGGTTCCGGAGACGTGGACTTGATTGCCGATGCGGACGGCTCGGGAGAAGCCGATGATGGGCTCGAAGGGAGATGTGCCGGGGATGTTGGTTCGCTTCATGATTTACCTGCCTCGGTTAGGACTTTTGGGGATTGTTTGCGGACGAGGAGTTTGCGGAGGATCTCGCGCATGGGTTCCTCGTAAAAGAGAAAGATGAGGCAGGAGAAAAGGACGAGGAGGATGGGTGCGACTACGGTGTCGTGGCCGGGGTGGGTGTTGGCGAGGATGCGGTGGGCGCTCTGGCGAATGAGGCTCTGGAGGAGATAGATGGAGTAGCTGGCTCCGCCCAGAAGAAGCATGGTTTTGCTGGAGAGTGTTGCAGTGAGCCATCCACGACCGTCGGCGAGACGGTAGATGGACCAGCCGAAGCAGAAGACGGCGGCGAAGGTGGCGAGGTAGGAGTTGACTCCGCTGGCGATGAGGAAGAGGCAAGGGAGAATTCCTGCAAAGGTGATCCAGTCGTTGGTTGGGGCGTCGGGGTTGAGGTGTCGTTTGTGCATGAAGAGCGCGCCGAGGGCCATGCCGAGGACGAACTCCGGCAGGCAGAGGACAGGTAGGATGATGTGGGCCGTCAACCAAGTGGCTGGGACGAGGGGGTGGTATGAGGGAGTTCGGAGCACTACGTTTAGAGCAAAGAAAATTGCAGCGATGATCCAGAGGGAGGTCTTGCTCCTGGCAGTTGGGCTCATGGTGCGGCGGGAGACTAGCAGGAGGACGGGGAAGCAGAGGTAGAAGAAGGCCTCGACGGAGAGGGTCCACGCCTGGACGATCCAGGAGTATCCGATATCGGAGACGGGCGGAGCCCAGGATTGCAGCATAGGAAATATGAGGAGTTCGCGGCCGGTTGGCAGACGCGCATGCAGGGGAATTCCGATGAGGATTGCGAGAAAGTAGACGGGATAGAGACGGGCGAAGCGGGCTACGAGGAACTTGTAGATGTCGCGTGGGGTTTGGAGATTGTCCTGGTAGGTGTAGAAGAGGATGAAGCCCGAGAGCATGAAGAAAAGCGCTACGCCGAGCTCTCCGTGCTCCAGAAAGACGGTGATGAGATGAGGCATGTGAGCGCGCGCGGTAAAAGCTGCGCCGTAGTGGAAGGCCATCACCCAGATTGCGGCGAAGAAACGGATTCCGGTGAGCGCGTGCAGGCCTGTGCGACGGATGCGTTTGCCTGGAGTGGGGACGAGCCCTTCTTCGAGCAATTCCTGAGTCGACATTCGGCTAAGTATAAATGGCGGCGTCGGGCCGATGCTCTTGTCTGGGAATTAGGTATTGGGGCACTTAGAACTCCGGGCAACCGAAGTTACCCATAGCTCCGTTTTTCGGACAAATGACGTCCTCCGCCTCGCGCAGATATCAGAAAGCGGACGGTTTGGTACGCTAACGCAAACATGGAGGTCGATTCATGCGTCTCGCAATAGGGGGTTTCCTGTGCTGTGCAGCTATGTCAGGCTGTACTCGAGAGCCCGCAGTCAAAATGGGTCTTTGGGAGAGCACTACAACACAAACGACCAAAACCACCGGAACCATTCCACAACGCATGACTCAAGAAATGCACCAAAAGGGCATGCCACCCGACAGCTCATTTCAGCGGAAAGAACATGCGTGTATGACCGCTGCTGTCTGGGAGGCCATAGAGAGTGAGGCGACGGCCTGGCTCCAGCACACTCCTTCCGGTTGTACCGTCACCAAGAGCACCGACCGGCGTGATCTTAAGGCGGTGACGATGAACTGCAAGATGCAGACCGGAATGACTATGACAGTGGACAGCTTCAGCTCGATCGATAAACCCACCGAGATGCACGGAGCCCTACACATGACCGCGACCGTCCCTGAGAATCTATCAGCTGTGGGCAGGACTACTTCTGTTACCGAGACACATGGACGCTTTCTGTCTCCGGATTGCGGATCAGTGGTTCCGGGCAGAAATGTTCCGGCGAACTAGAAATTTCTACCGCATCAACGCAAGGTGCCGGGCGCCGCACATCTCGCGATTACTGATCAGAACTTGTTTGAGAGGACCGTTTGTCGGACAGCTGAAGTCACTCGGCGCATCTGGCTTGGCGCATCGGCAGCTGCCAAGCTTGGTTCAAGTTGCCGATAACCTCGTTTTTCGGCACCTACGCATTTGGCAGCTGGTGGGCCTTGAGGGCATACGATGGATACACATGAAAGTTCGGGAAACAATCTCAATAGTCCTTTTAGCTATTTCCGGCACTCTCTGCCTCGTTGCATCGGTACTCAGTACCATGGCTCTTTCCTATGGCTACGATCCTCATTCAAGAAACATGTTGTTGGCGCTTTACTGGGGAAGGGGTCTGTTCATCTTCCCATGCTTTCTGATCGGCGTATTGCGCTCGAAATGGTCGGTCTTACCGCTTTGGATTCTTTGCCTCATTCTGGCCACCTTGCCCTTTGTGATTCCCAGCAATATGAGGTTTGCTCTTGGAATTAGAAACGTTCCATTTGGAATGCGTGAACTCAAGGAAGCCGCAAGCGTCATGCTCTTGCCGTTGCTGGCTCAACTGGCACGCTGGTTGAGGTTGCCGAATTAGCAATGTGGGTCAAGATAGCAGGGCCGTCTTGAACTTCCTGCAAAGCCGCGTTTTCGGTAAGTTCGGTTGAAGTTTCCGCAAACCCCGTTTCCAAGGCATCCGCTCGGTCTCACTTGAGCTGCGAATTCAAACGTTAGTGACGATTGCCAGCAAGATTCACGTAGGTCTTCATCACTCGGCTGGTACCAAGGAACGGCTTTAGTAGGCTATTCAGATGAGTAAACGTTGGAACGGGTTCGCACACAATGTTACGGAATGGCTGATAGCAGTGATAGTGCAATCTTTTGTCGCCGTCTTCGGGAGCATAGTCATTGGTTTTTTCCCAGAACTATTGACGGAATCACTGATTAACATTAGTGTTTTCCATCCTTACTCACCAGCAATCGCAGTAATAGCTCTTCTACTCGGGTATTTTTTCAGTTTCCGGGTGTTGAAGATGAAGGGGGCAACGTTTACATGGATTGTCGGGTTACTTTGGCTTGGCTTCGGAGTCTACGACACTGCACACGGTTGGAACGCGAGCTGGTCTGTTGAGCCCACTAGTTGGCAATATGTTGTCGCCAATCTTTTTGGCAAGACGTCTCAATGCAGTGGCACTGAGTGTCTCGGAGAGTTCATCTACACGACACCCTCTATCGCACTGTTTATGTACTCGCTGGGGGCCGTAGCCAAGACCATTCGGGGTTCGCGAACGCGGCTCGCATGAAACTAACTTTTTGAAAACTTTTTGAGACTGGAGCATTGAATGAGTTTGTCCCGCAAAGTCGCATTATCGGCAAGTTCGGTTGAAGTTTCCGATAACCCTGTTTTTCGTACCGCAGCGACGCTCGACTAGACCAGGCGATCTGCACCTGTATTTAGGTCAACGACAAAGTTGACGGTTCCTGTATCACTTCCTGGGTCGTAGCCTGTTCCGCGTATGCTGTCGGAGTCTACGCTGACGATGTTCAGAGAATCGGAACATAAAAGCGAGGTCTTCCATCGGAGACCACTACGACCATAGGCAACCAGCTTACTGAAATCCGCGAAGACGAGAATCTTGTGCTTCTCGCTCGCTATTACGTCCGTTACAGGGAACACCGGAAGCTGTTCCCACCTGTTGGGGCTGTCTGCTCCCACAAGATAAGCCGCGCCTTTGGAAATCACGATGAAGCTTTCCGGGTCAGGTGAACTCATGATTCGTGAGATCCCGGGTGGCTCGCCATAGCCATATGCAAAAACACCGGTCCACTCTTGACCATTAGAAGCGCGAACAGCGACCCATACACCGTCGTGCTCGATCCTGGACTTCGGAGCGGGAATATAGAATGTCGGGATTCCAGACTCGCCTGAACCAGGGAGTTCATAACGTTCCTGAATCTCGTATGAGCGCGGAAAGGCGAAGTCGCCGTGTGTTCCACCAGATCGGTCTGATCGCATCGATAGTCATTGTATCGAGGGTGCTCCCGGAAAGTCGGGTTATCGGCAAGTTCGCGTCAACTCGTCTCGGGCCCGGGCGAATTTGTCGCAGACACCGTCTTGCGGTACAGCATATGCCGAGCAGTTACCTGACCGACGGGCTGCTTCGGCGGAGATCGTGCAGGTGAGGCAGGGCAGACGACGTAGATGGGACACAAAGGGGATAAGGGTTGGATCGGAGCTGGACCAACCTTCGATTTGCTTTCAGAGTGTAGCTAGTGGAAATGGTCTAGGCGAAACGTTTGCGGCTCGCGTAACGAAGACCCGCTCCCGCAAGGCCGGTGGCCAGCAGCAACAAGGACGATGGCTCGGGAGTCGTGGCTGCTGCGGGAGCGACAGTGTACAGGCTGTTAAAGGCCAGACCGTCTTCGAATCCTCCGGTGGCTGTGCACGGAAAAGATGCACATTGCGCAAGGCCACGCTCCGAAAGAAGGTTTTCCTTATCCATCGAATTACCGGTGGGGTTGAAAAATACCGGGACGGAGAAATTTACGGTAAAGTTGCTGATCGGCGTGTTGGGTGCAATCAAGACCATTCCCGCCAACGTTCCTCCCGTCGGTCCCGACAGACTTCCTTCGGCGTAGTCCGAAGGATCGCTGAAAGAATAGGTGACATCCAGCGTCGTCACCCCGGTTCCGAGCGAAGTGGGCACGTCGAAGGTGGCTGACAGTGTTGATCCAGGATGCAAATCACTCAGATTGAAAGTGATCGTCTCGAGAGTGTCAGCCTTCGCCAAACCTGCTGCGGCGATTAACAAGACAGCGGAAAGCAGTATCTTCATAAGGTTCCTCACCTTAAAAATTGGTTTCCCTGGCCCGAAACGAAAATTAATACACGTCGTTTTCCCGTGTCCCAATGAAACGCCAGTATACGCTCTCCGGGACTGCCCGAAATGGCCCAGAGACTCTAGGGGATCAGGCTTTGATTTGAGGAGAGCCTTTCTTGAGTGAGTCGAGCCGGGCTTTGAGGTCGGCGTTTTCGGTTTCGAGATTTGCGAGTCTTTCGCGGACTGGTGCGAGGGTCTGTTCCAGTTCTTCGGCGGTGTAGCGCGGGGTGATGTGCTGGGGGCAGTTCCAGTCGAAGCCTTCGACGTGGATGAGGATGACGCGCTCGATGACGCTGGAGTCATCTTTTGAGCGGAAGGATTTGATGAGCTCGGGAGCCATGGAGTCGTGCTCGTGGGCCTCGATGCGGCCGAGGATCTTGAGGCGCGTCTGGTAAGGGTAGTCCATGAAGAAGAGGGCGACGCGGTTGTCGTGGTCGAAGTTGCCGAGGCTGATGTACTGCTTGTTGCCGCGATAGTCTGCGAAGCCGATGAGGGAGGGATTGAGGACGTGGACGAAGCCTTTGGGGCCTCCGCGATGCTGGATGTAGGGCCAGCCGGTCTCGCTGACGGAGGCCATGTAGAAGCTGTCACGGCGGTGGATGAAGTCCTGTTCGGCCGAGCCTAGAGTGTCGTTGCCCTGCGGGGCGGACTTCTCCATGCGGTCGTATTGGCCCCGGCTGCCGTGTTCCTTTTGATGTTCTTTGACTAGTGGGGTGAAGGCTATTTCCTGAAAACGACGACCCATCGGGTTCTCGATCCGGGCAGGTGGACTCGCTGCCACAAAAATAGATTCGCAGGGCCCTTAGAAGATTCATAGTACCGCGGCAGAGTCGGGTATTATCGGCAGAACCTGAACCTGGGGAGGGGAATGTGTGCTTTTCGGCTGCGGCTAACTTTGTGGGAAGCGGTGTGCTGGCGACGATTGGAGTTGCGACTCTGACCCAGGTGAAGCATAAGCGCGAGTTGTTGTTTGCTTCTCTGCCTACACTGTTTGCGATCCACCAGTTTACGGAGGGGTTTGTGTGGCTGGGGCTGGATGGGGCGATGTCCGCGGATGTGACGCACAAGATGGGCGCGGCGTTTGTGCTGTATGCGCAGGGGCTGCTGCCGTTTCTGATTCCGCTGAGTGTGCTGCTGTTTGAGCCGAATGCGAAGAGTCGAAGGAGGATGCTTCCGTTTCTGGCGATCGGGACGGGGACGACGTTGTATATGCTTTGGGCGCTGATCGCGTATCCGTTGCACATTTATGTGAAAGACAACAGCATTGTTTACATCAACGATGGAACGAATAACACGGTGCTTGCCGTGTTGTATGTGATTGCGACCTGCGGGTCGCTTTTCTTCTCGAAGGTGCGAGATATGGTGATCTTTGGGGCGGTAAATCTGGTGATCCTGCTGACTGTAATGGCCGTGAAGCGATATGCGTTTACTTCGCTGTGGTGTGCTTATGCTGCGGTGGCTAGTGTGATTATTCTGGCTTACTTCTGGAGGAGCAAGCTGACGCGGCCGTTCAAGTATGCTGACGCGATTTTTGGTTGATGGGAGGGTTGTCGTTGAGGGTGTAACTTTCAAAGTCTCTCACGTCAACAAACGAAGACGGTATTTATTGCCGGGACAGGCCGGTCCTAATCAATTTTGGGTGGACTATCGGTTGATAGTGGCAGACTTCTAGAACTTTCCTGCGCATTTCGTTGCATAACAGTGGCCGATTGTTCGGCGGCGATTATTGATTACGCCACCGTTAAAACGATTTCGAAATGGCCATCGAATTGCCTCGATGCAGTCAGGCCCACAAAAGCCATTGGCTTTGACC
>Ga0206890_1124_pt1 | contig 23574 bp, 21 predicted proteins | sample Alteio_BWOrgHeat_58_FD_152960 | JGI IMG/M metagenome (GOLD analysis project Ga0206890, IMG submission 152960) | Enriched cells from forest soil in Barre Woods Harvard Forest LTER site, Petersham, Massachusetts, United States - Alteio_BWOrgHeat_Nextera6 ... | reverse complement strand
GTGGTTTACTAAAGGTAAAGCTTAATACAGCATATAAACGTTAACAGGGCATGATTTATTTGTTAACATTTGCCTTAATATCAACAGGTTACTTAAATTAAAAGCCGCTACTCCAAAGGGTGACGGCTTTTAATTACACGGGATATACCGAAATTTGTGTAAGGGATAACACCTACAGTACACTCACTGATGTGATTTCCTTAATTTTATAATAGCCTTTGGCCTGGGGTAAGTACACCTCCTGTTCAATATATTTAATGGTGATCTTTTTGCCGATATATTTGGCAACATCACCCATAAAACGCTCCGACTCCGGGAATTGCTTTAACCAGATAAATGATTTTTCATTATTCCCGTTCTCGGTAATAACAAAATAGTTAAACCCTTTATTTTCTATTCGTTTTAAATTACCGCTTGCTGTGCCTGATCGGTCTTCGTCGCTACTACTGGTAGTGCCGCTGCCGCCAAGCTGCATAGCAAGTTCTTTAAATCCTTTGCAGTCTTGTTTAAGTAGTGTAAATGCAATGTCCTCACCTATTAAGGTCATGGCTTTGGTATCAGAAAGCTCCACATTTCGTTCTGCGGCAAGGTCTGCTAAAATATCAGCATGTTTTAAAATACAAGCGGTATAGGCTTTAGTGGCTTCGTCTTTATTGGTAATTTTTGACAGGTCCATTTTACTAACACAGCTGCAAATGCTATCTGTCATCCTTTTTTCAACAGGCCCTGGTACGTGTGCCTGTGCAAATGATTTGTAGGATAATGAGCAAATGATAATAGTTACCAGCAATAAAAGTTTTTTCATGATAAGGAAGTTAAATTATGTGCAATATGCTATAAAGAATTTGATTTCAATAACCGATAGAATAAATAAAATCGTTAATGCATGTCGGTGGCCTCTATAGCTTTGGGAACTTACCCCGCCAATGCTACACTGGCCGACCGTCCTCCGCTGGGTGCAAGGAGGGCCGGAAAGGGGTTTTGTTTTTAATGTATTCACCTCCCTCAACCATTACAACCTTTACTCACCAAATTACAACCAAATTTTTACCTTTGCTGCTCAGTTTATATTATGAACGAAAAGATATTAGTGATCGGCGCCAATGGACAAATAGGTACCGAGCTGGTAATGACCCTACGAAACATTCACGGTACCGAGCAGGTTATCGCCTCAGATATTCATGATCCTAACCCAAGTAATAGCGCAGGCCCATGTGAGCGGGTGAATGTGATGGATAAGGATAATTTGCGCCGCTTATTTGAAAAATACCGCCCAACACAGATTTATTTGTTGGCGGCTATCCTATCCGCCACCGGCGAAAAACAACCTAAATTAGCCTGGGACCTCAACATGACCGGCTTGATACAGGTGCTTGACCTGGCGGTTGAATTTAAAACGGCTAAGGTTTTCTGGCCAAGTTCAATAGCGGTTTTCGGGCCGCATTCGCCCAGGGAAAATACACCGCAGTTTTGCGTGATGGACCCCAATACAGTTTATGGTTTTAGTAAACTGGCCGGCGAGCGCTGGTGCGAGTATTATTTTACCAAATACGGGTTGGATGTAAGGAGCATCCGCTACCCGGGATTGATTGGCTGGAAATCGGCGCCAGGTGGAGGCACAACAGATTACGCGGTGAACATATTTCATGAAGCTTTAGAAAAAAGCAGCTATGAAAGTTTCCTTTCTGCCGGGACTGCCCTGCCTATGATGTATATGGAAGATGCTATCCGTGCAACCATATCATTGATGGATGCGCCTGCGGATAAACTAACCATACGGTCGAGCTATAATTTAGGCGGCATAAGTTTTACGCCCACGCAACTGGCAGACGAAATTAAAAAACACCTGCCCAATTTTAAGATGAGCTACAGCGATAACGACCCGCGGCAAGCCATTGCAGACAGCTGGCCAAAATCAATTGATGATACCGACGCGCAGCAGGATTGGGGCTGGAAAATTAAATATGACCTTGCCGCCATGACCGCCGATATGCTGGCTAACCTGGGGAAAGCGGAAAGCTAAAAGGTTAAAGCTGAAAAATCAGGGAAATCGCTTTTAAGGATTTTAGGCGTTTCAAAGATGGCTATAGCTCAAAAACTGAGGGGGCCTGGCCTTGTGCGATGCCTTTCCCTAATTTAGAGAAAGGAGGAGGATAGGGTCAAAAAAGGTGACAGGCCCTAAAGCGATTCCTTGACAGAAGTGCTTTAACTTAACAATTAAAAGAAAACAAATATTTATATTTAACGCCCACAGTCTATGGACTATCGACCATCGACTATTGACTAAAACAAAATGGGAAGAGCATTCGAATTCCGTAAAGAGAGAAAATTTAAGCGCTGGGCCAAAATGGCCGTGCAGTTTACCCGTTTAGGGAAAGAAATTGTAATGGCGGTAAAAGCCGGTGGCGGCGATGTGAATACTAACTCGCGGTTACGTACGGCTGTGCAAAACTCAAAGGCGGTTAACATGCCTAAGGATAGGGTGGAAGCTGCTATTAAAAGAGCGATTAGCCGCGATGAAAAAGACTATGAAGAATTAGTTTATGAAGGATACGCGGCTCACGGTGTTGCGGTACTGGTTGAAACCGCTACCGATAATACCAACCGCACCGTAGCCAATGTACGCAGTTACTTTACCAAATATAATGGCGCGTTGGGTAAAACGGGTTCGCTGGATTTTATTTTTACCCGTAAATCTGTTTTTACATTTGACCCGGGCGACCGCGATCTGGAAGAACTGGAATTTGAACTGATTGATGCAGGGCTTGAGGACTTATTTGTTGAGGCGGATGAAGAAGGAAAAGATATAGCCGTACTGCACACTGCTTTTGAAGATTTTGGCAAGATGCAAAAGGCGTTGGAAGAGCAGAAAATAGAAGTACGGTCGGCCAAGTTGGAGCGCATACCACAGTCATTTATGGCGGTGAGCGAAGAACAGGCGGTTGATGTATTAAAACTGATAGACCGGCTGGAAGAAGATGATGATGTGCAGGCGGTTTATCATAATATGGCCGAATAGAGATTAGTTAATTAGAGATTAGTTGATTAGGTTAAGTTAGTTGTGATTTAAATATCATGGTAATCCCTACATCCTACGAGGTTCAGACAACATGCCACTATTCAACACCCGTAAGCAGGAAAAGAAAGTTAAAGTAACCTTTAGCAATGGCTTGCTTTTTGTTGAACCTGAGGGCGGCAAACAGCAGGCTTTTCCGTTAGAATGGTTTCCGCAATTGCAAAACGCCACGGATGAAGAACGGGAGGACTGGGTACAAACTTCAACAGGCATACATTTTAATAAATTGGGCATTGATGTTACTTTTTAACTCTGAGATATTAGATTTGAGAAGTGAGATTTAAAATTAGACAGGTAATTTTTACACGATATATTTAGGCATTAAAAATTGAGATTTAGGATGAATGCCCGGCATCTCAAATCTCAATAATCACATCTCAAATCTAATCCATGACCTTCGAGGAGTTTTTTAAGAAGAAAAGAATTGACCTGGACGCCCTGCAAAAAGGCGAACCGTCATTGTTTTCTGAATTTAAAACCCATTACGAACAAATGGGCGAAAAAAGCTTCGATCACACCAAAAAATACTGGTTCAATAAAATACGGCGGGAATTTCCATTAGCTGTTGAGGTTAAAACGGAAAAACCTAAAATTGAAAATCAATTAGCAGAGCAAACAGTTACCGAAGCCCTGCTTGAAGCAGGCGCACCACCCGCGCCCAAACTGGGTTTTGTACCAAAATTTAGGGCGGCAAATATTCCCAAACCCGTTGAGGAAGATAAACCGGAGGCTATTGACCCGCCGGCACCTGTGCCTAAGCTTGGCTTTGTGCCTAAATTTAAAGCAGCTAATTTGCCAAAACCCATTGCTGAGGATAAGCCCGAAACCGATGAACCAGCTAAAGATACCGCAGCGGCAGTACCACCAAAACTTGGTTTTAAGCCGAAGTTTAAGGCGGCTAATATGCCGAAGCCTGTAACTGAAAGTAAAGAAGAAACGGTAGAACCACCTACAGAAAATACGGCAGAAGCCCCTGCGGAAAATAAAGCACCGCAACCTTATAAACCGCGCTTTAATATGAAGAATATTCCGCCTAAACCAAAAGAGGAATAATCCTATTTTAGGAGGGAGTGTCATGCTGTCTTTGTCATCCTGAGCGATAGCGAAGGATCTTCAACACCATGCATGTCGCTGACTTGTCGCTTTTGGATGATTCTTCACTACGTTCAGAATGACAATAGAGCAAAAGAAAACAAACACGTCATGGGGTAGCTTGTCGAAGCATGAGCGTAAAGACCTTACCCGCGCTCCCTTCGATAGGCTCAGGGTGACATTCCGCTAAAGCATATTTGAAACGTCCTTACCACCTACGAGTATGATTTTTTTGTATTTCATTTTAGTTGGCCAAAAAGATAAGTAAAAGAACCAGTAAACGGTACACGGCCCAACTGATAGTTAATGCCCACCCCAGGCATAACAGCTTTGTGCGCCTGATATGCTCTAAAAACATACAGCCTGCTACACCCATAAAGTATAGCACATAAAATAACGGACCTGCACTAAACAGGGTTGAAACAAACAAGCCCGGCAGCAATAATAAAGCGCCGCCAAAAGAGATGGTCATCATATTGCCCAAATAGTTCCACATCTTGTCCTTAGCGATGAAGCTAATCATAATCCCCTGGAAAAATAGCTGACCGCCGCAAACTAAATACTCCCTGAAAGCATAACCCTGAGGTAACAAGCCTTTCATTAAATGTACATAAGCGGTTAAAATATAAGCGGTAACCGCCCAGGTAAATGCGAGGTAAACTAAGCGATATTTTAGTTTAAAGGTTGGCTGTAGCTCAAAGCTATATTTTGTATCTGAAGCTGGAATAATAACCCGGCGGTTATAGCTGATAAAGGCATAAACCTTGCTCATTACCCAAACAAACGGCCCGAAAGAAAATAAGGGTTTTAACAAGGGCATGGCCGCGCCAAAAACTTTAAAGAGACTATTGATGCCGTAGCTTACTTCGCCGGTTTCCTGATTTACAAGGGCAATTTCATTAACCGCACGCTGCCTGTCAACCATTGGGCAGGTTTCTTCACGTAATTGCTGATAAGCGGCCCTTCCGTTTTGTGGTAAAAGGCCCGTTGCTACAAAGGCCTGTGTATATGCTTTGCACATGGGGCATTCGGCATCAAATAAGATCAGGTGGTTGCTAAGTGTTTTCATTTTCAGTAAAATTAAAGTTTCAGAAACAATTGAAATATATAGTGAAAAAAATATTACTTGAATATTTTTAAGATAGAACCCCAAAACCAACTCTCTTCTGCCTTGATCATGGTATCTAAAGTTTTATCTACGTTTTTAGCTAATTTGTTAATGTCGGTAACCGATTTGTTAAAAGTTTTATAAGCCGGGTCTTTTTCATCGCCTTTTATTTTCGACAGTTCGTCCAATACTTTCAGTACCGGGTCGAGCTCTCTTTTACGGCGCTCTTTGGCAACCTGCCGGGCGATGTTCCAGGTATCTTTATCCGCAAAAAAATATTCCTTTCGTTCGCCTGCCCGGTGTTGCTTTTCAACCAATCCCCAGCCAATCAGGTCGCGCAGGGTCATGTTTGCATTGCCTCTTGATATGCTTAGCTCCTCCATTATTTCTTCGGTAGTTAAAGCGCCGGGTGTAACCAGTAACAAAGCATGAACCTGGGCCATAGTGCGGTTGATGCCCCATTCAGACCCTAATTTACCCCATGATTCAATAAACTTTTGCTTGCCCTCTGCTAATTCCATATACAAAGGTAATTATATTATTAAACTTTCAAAATATATTGAAAGTTTATTTTTTTAATATATAGGATGTCACCCTGAGCCTGTCGAAGGGTGTGTGCAAAGGCCTGCCCGCATATCCTTCGACAAGCTGAATGACAACGCTTTATTGAGTTAAAGCCTTACTTGTCATCATTATTTATGCCGCGCTTGGTTTTCTTTAATGCTTCTTTCAACTTACCAAAGTTGTAATTTAAGCTTGCAGTAAATGATCTGAAATAAACCTGGTTAATGTTGGTTTGCGCAAAATTACTGCCGTTGGTTATTAAAGTATTGGTACGGTATTGCATAAATGGGTTGCGTGCTGCTAATGAAAAAACAAGCTTGTTTTTTATGATTTGCTTGTTTGCGCTAAATGATGAACCAATGAACCCATTTGATGATCCCTGCAATCCGGTTGGATTGCGCCCGTTAATGTCAAGGTTGGCATTCGCGCGCCAGCCATTATTAAATGAATAACCAGTTGATGTTGAAATATTAAGGGTAATGAAGTCATTGTTTTGTATAACGCCGTTAACCGGGCCGCTGAGCCAAAAGTACATGGTGTTGCTATTAAGGCTAAAGTTCCATTGCCTGGTTATTGGGTAATTGATATTGATGTTTGCGCCAATACCAGAAACATTGCCGGAATTTTGGTAAGTAGTGGATGTGACATTGGTAGCCTGGTTATAGACGGCAACCGGCAGATCTAACGCCTTAGCAAAGTTATAGGTAACACCAATATTTACAGATGCCTTTTTGGTGAAATGATAGCCAAACTGAATACCATTAATTACCACCCGCTGTAAGTTTGGATTTCCGCTGGTGATAAAATCGGGGTTTGACTTGTCAGGAAATGGATCAAGCCTGTCAATAGACGGGCGTTTTACCCGCTGCGAAAAGCCAAAATTGATACCGCTATTATCTTTAAAATCCCAGTTAGCTGCAACAGACGGGAAAATATTTAAATAGTGTTGATGAAGATTTGATGCAGCTGCAATAAAATCAGCATCAGTAAATGTTTGTTCAGCACGCAGGCCTGCTTTAATGCCCCATCCTTTACCGCGGTATTGCCAGGTATTATAAGCAGCGTAAATTTTTTGTGTATTGGTAAATTTATCTGAAAAGGCATCGTCGCGCGCAAATTGATTAGTGACAGTATTAAGCGAATCATATTCAAAATTGCTTTGGTTGTCCCGAAAAATTCCTTTTGCACCTGCTTCAATACTCCATTTTTTAAACGACTTTACATAATCAACCTGTACAGTTTGTTCAGATGATGTAGCATGCCTATCCTGATTATAGTCGGGCGTAATAAAGTTTACCCGGTTTGTTGTGGCAAGGTCATTCTCATTTATATTGTCATATTCATAATAACGATAGGAGAAAGTGAGGAGCTTTGATTTATCATCCTTAAAACCCAGTTGGTAATTGGCGGATGCATCCAATCCCCCGCCATGGCGGTTACTGGCGTTATTGATATCGTACCCTTGTATAACACCGGCTTGCCCGGTTACCAGGGAAGACTGGTAACTGTTTCCGTTTGATTTACTGCCGTTAACACTAAACTGCCCTGAAATTAGGTTGAGCGAATCTATTTCATAACTGAGTTCGGTACCTATTGAGCCGCTTCGTCCTTTATTAGTTCCCCTACCTTGTTGAACCAGGTCGGTTGGCGTGGTGCCGGTAGTAGTACGGGTAGTTAGGGTGCTGGTTGATGGCGAACTATAAATACTGCCATTGCCAAAGGCGGATATGCCCAACTTACCTTCTTTAACAGTAAATGATGAGCCAATGCCCGGCCCGCCGGGATAACGGTCATTTACATTCACTGTGCCATTATAGCCGTTATCAATTTTTTTATTGGTGATGATATTGATAATACCCGCCAGCCCTTCGGCATCATATTTTGCGGGCGGCGTGGTGATGACCTCAATACGCTGTATAGTTGACGCGGGCATGCTCCGCAATATGTTTATAGGATCGCGTTCCATCATGCCGGATGGCTTGCCGTTGATCAATATTTTATAGCTGTTGTTGCCGTTTAGTAAAATATTATCATTGGCATCCAGGCTAATAAACGGCACCTTTCGCAGCATTTCTAACACACTGCTTACCTTGCTTTCCGGGTCGGCCTGTAAATCATAACTAATGCGGTCAATTTCTTGTTTGATGATGGGTTTATCGGCCGTAATAACCACACCTTTTAATTGTTTATTATGGTCGCTTAATAATACGGTACCCAAATTAGCGCTCGAGTTATTTGTTATATCAACCAAAATGGTTTTTTGCTGATAACCAACAGCGCTAAAAACTATGCTGTATTTTAACGGACTAAGCCCGGTAAAAACAAAGGCCCCGTTATTTTTCGTCACCTGTACCTTAACGGGTGTTTGTTTATCGTTTTTTAAGTTGACGGTTATATAATCAAGCGGCTTTTGTGTAGCCGAATCAATAACCTTGCCGGATAGTTGAAGCTTGTCCTGCGCCCGCATAGCTAATGGCAACAATCCGGCTATAATGAATAGTAAATAAATGATAAGTTTTTTTGATTTCATTTTGTTGCTATTTAAATTGAAAATACTTTTCCATTTACGCTGTTTTTAGTCATAAGCAATGCATAGTACTATGTATTGCATTTATTTGACGCAATGATAATTACTTATGTTACAGAGGAAGGAAAAAATAATAGCCAGACTGCCGAACGGTTTTTAGGCAGAAGGAATTAGAGTTTATGGGGTTGACGGATGATCTAATAAATGCACTGCCATACCGGTTAAGTTTACCTGGGCGCTGTCGGCCAGTTTGTAGGTTACTTTACCAATTAACAGGTTATCTAAAGTTAGGGTGCTTTTGCCCGGCACCTCAAAATCGGCATATTTTAGCTGATTATCCGCATCAATTGTTAAACCGGCCTTTCCGTTTGGCCTGTCGCCAACTTTGGCGTTTAAAACATCAAGGGTATTTTTGGTTAGGTGAATTTCGGTAAATTCATTTGCCTGTACAGTCATTGCAGGCTGATCAAATCGCATAACCGTGGTAATGCCATGAGGGTAATAATCTATGATCATCGAGTTTCCGTTCTTACGCAGATACCGGTTATCAGGGTTGCCACCGGGTTTAATAAAAGCATTAGTAAATACACCGGCCACACCAGGGCAGGTGATAATAATTGCCGGGCTATACCCATTGTTATAATTTTCTTTACCGGTATAATCAATTTGAAGCATTTGATCATGTTGGGTTATGGTTACTTTATCTTTCAGGTTATCATCAACCCATACACCATAAGGCCCTTTCTCAATTTGCAGGCCAATTATGTTCCCTGCATTGTGTTTAATGACGTTGAAATGGGCAAAGCTTAGCTGCTGCATATGATAAAACTGTTTTTTATAATCGCCTTTTCTATATTCAGCTTGTAGCCCCAGATCATATACTGTTAAATAGGCAATAACGATCAGGCTTGCCACTACTAATATTTTATTACTTGTTTTCATGATAAATAGGTTTATTGCTGATAGTTTTCTTTTATAAAGGTTTCATAACGTTTTTGCACTTCGTCAAGGCTTATATCCAGCAGGTAAAGGCTCCTGAAAAAGCCAGGCAGTTCCTGTTGAAGAAAACGTTCCTTACTGATAGTTTTTATTTTGGTAATAGCATGGCTTGTTACATAAATACCCAACCCGCGCTTATTAAACAGGATATCCTGGTTTTGCAGGTACTCATAAGTACGCATTACGGTATTTGGGTTTACCTGTAAGGTTACCGCCAGTTCACGTACAGATGGTATCTTTTCTTCGGGCAGCCATTTGCCCAGTGTTATATGTTCGCACACATAGGCTGCAATTTGCAGGTATATGGCTTCTTTATCTTTAAAATCCATGATCTTATACCTCTTTTTCTTTTAGCCTGAAAAAGGCACTTGTCCATAATAATAGTACTGTAATTTTAAAAATATACCAGCCATACCAGGTCACGTCTTTATCGGGAGATATCTGCCAGAAATGATTGTTGTTATTGATACCCATTCCCTGGAAAGGCACCCCTTGTGCTTCTTTGCCGATCAATAAATTTAACAACTGGCTATTGATCAATAAAATAATGGCCAGGCCAATAAAGAAAACAAAGCTTGTTTTGATAAAGTGCAGTTTTTCGAAGAAAATGGCACCCCAAATGGTAAGGCCATGGAACAGCGCATAAATTGTAAAAGTCATTACGGTTTTTTGCTGGGGATCAAATACATTGATTACCCGCTCACGGTCATTTGCAGGCGTTACCCCAATAGCCACGATGACATTGGCGACCAAATAAAACGCGCCTAAAAAAACCAATTGAAATATAACGAATGAGTATATCCACGCTACCAGGTATTTTTCAGTATGTGAGGCAGGTAAGGTGAGAAACGGGATAGACTTTTTCTTATCACCCAGATCCAAAAAAGTTAAGCTGGTAAATATGCTGCCGCCAATCAGCATAAAAAATATAAAGGTTGAAGTTTGCGCGTTACTATCCAAATGGCCCCTGCTGGTATATGAAAAGAAACCTAACGAAAGAAATAATAAGCCAATTAGTACCGCGGTGGATAATAAATAGGTGTTGCCATGCTCAATGCTGTGTTTTTTAAATAGCATTGAAAACCTTCTTACATTAAATACATTATTCATGGTTACGATCTGTTTAAAATTTCAGTTATGTTTTTATTGTTACCGGTTATAGCGTTAAATAGTAATTCCATATCAACTTTACTATAGCCACCGTTTGTATTTAAGGTTATGGCATTAATGCCGCCAATGCTTTCTTCGGCATACAGGTAGTCTGTGCCGGCGGTTATACCGAAATGTACTTTTTCGGCAATTTCATCCAGGCTTTTGGCAACTACAATTTGCCGGTCGTGCAATATCAATACAGTATCTATAAGGTTATCCAGGTCGCGCACCTGGTGGGTAGAGATAATTATACAGCGTGTTTCGGTCAAAGCGGAAGCAATGATCTTACGGAACTGGGTTTTTGATGGGATATCAAGCCCGTTGGTAGGCTCGTCCATTACTAGCAAAGCCGTATTGGTTGATAACCCAAAAGCGATCATTACCTTTTTTTGCTGGCCAAAGGATAATTTGGTCAGCACCTTATCGGCAGGGACATCAAACTCGGCCAGTAAATTGTTATACTGATGGTTGTCAAAGTTGGGGTAAAAGTGTGCCGTACTATCAGCAAATTGTTTAGCGGTAACAGGTGGCAGGTATATTTCTTCAGGTACAAAAAATAATTCCTGTAAAAAGGTGGGCACCCGTTTGGCAGCAGTATAGCCGTTTACATGGCAAGTGCCTTCCCAAGGAAAAACCAGCCCCGTTATGTTTTTGAGCAGGGTTGACTTGCCAGAACCATTTTTGCCCAGCAGCCCATAAATATGCCCGGCTTGTAATGACAGGTTTAAATCATGGAACAATTTGTTTTTACCATAACCAAATGTGAGATGTGATATTTCGATCATATTAGTGTATTAGTTAAATAGTACACTACAAATTTATAACTTGTTTTTAATAATCAAAATGTTTTTTATTTTATTTAAAAGGCGAAAGTCAATAAGAATAAAGTTCTTGTTGCTTTCTTTGCGCGCTGTGGAGTAACGGCGACAGAGCGAAGCGTCGGCGGGGGTGAGCCCCGATAACTATCGGGATCGTCAACAATACATTGGGATATGCACCCTAATTCACCTTAAACTGGTACACTCCTGAGTCGGAAGTATCGCCAGAAGCATCTTTGGTTATCACCCGCCAGTAATAGGTAGTGCCTGATGTTACGGCCACGCCGTTTAAAAAGCTATCGGTAACCCCGCTTTTCAATAAAGCCGGCGTGGCGCTTGTGCTTAGGTAAATATCATATCCGGCAATAGACCCGGCGTTGACCGAACTACCTGTCCAACTCAGATTAATGGTGCCTGCTGTTGCCGTAACATTTTGGGCAAAGGTTGGCGAAACAATAGCCGCCGGGAAAGGCGCGTAGGTTACAACACCTATGCCTGCGTTATAAAATTTCCAGGTAGCGCTTTGCGCCGTGGTGGTTGACTTTGATGTTTTTGAAACAATATACCATGAGTAAGGTGTGCCCCGCAACAACGTAATGGCAACCGTTGTGCCGGTGATATCGCTTTGTGTGGTGGTAACCGCAGTTAACAGGTTTTTAAGGTACAAGTCGTATGTTTGGGCATTGACAGCAGGGTTCCAGGTAAATGTAACTGTGCTTTGTGTGGCAGATAGTACCGTTCCGGTAGTACAAACCGCATTAAGCGCCGGGGCGGTCAATATAGCTACAGCGGGCGCGGTAGCTGACGGGACACTGTTTTTTCCCGAGCATCCGCATAACATTAAAATAACTGATATGCCTGCAATTATCCTTTTCATTTCTTCAGTATTTTAAATAGTTTTTCAACATTATCCGTAGTAAGTTTCAGCGCGTAAATGCCGCTGCCCAGCCCGCTCAGGTCAAGCTGTAACACGCCCGACTGGTTAGTGTATTTTTGACTAAAAACCAACTTGCCATCATTAACGCTATGTATCTCAACCGCTATATTGCCCACATTAGCTATGCCCAGGTTAAGGTTTAAAGTGCCGGTAAACGGATCGGGATAAGGCACTAAATTGCCCGATAAATTAATAGTTTTTAGCACCGTGCCCTGGCAGGGTTTATCGGTGGTGACTACCAGGTTATTAACGCCATCCTTCAGCGGCAGGGTAATAGTGCTTGCTGTAGTGGTATAAGTAACGCCGTTTAGCTGTATGTTATATTGCGCGCCACCGGTTAGGGCCAGGCTCAAACTGCTAAACGTACCAATGTTAACAGTGGAATAAAGCGTTAGGTCTTTAGGTTCGGTGATCACAGCTGTAAAGCATTGCGAATAACCCGCCTGCCCTGCCACGGTAATACATACCGAGTACGTACCCGCTGTCAGGTTATTAATGGTTTGCGTATCATTAAAAGCATAGGGCGTATTTACTCCATTGCCGGTAATGGTAGCGGTATAAGCTAAAGGCTGCGCCGCCGTAATAGTAACCGACCCATTGGTGCTGCCCTTACAGGTGGCCCCGGTAATAGTTAATTGAAAATTGTTGGGCGGCAAGCTATATACATAATTAAATCCTGCCAGCGTAGCTATTCCCGCCGGTGTGGTAACAGATACAATGCCTGTAGTGCCTGTACCAACAATGGCATTGATATTGGCAGCTGATGTTGCTGTAAATGATGTAGCGGCCGTATTACCAAAGCTAACAGCCAGCGCGTCGGTTAAGTTGTTACCGGTTATGGTAACGGTTGTGCCGGTGTTGCCTGCCGTTGGCGTAAACGAGGTTATTACCGGCAAAGCGCAGCCCCCGGCTGTTGATGGGGTCATAGGGGCAAATACATAAGTACTTGCGCTGGGCGTGCTAAGCTGCATCGTATAATTCCCTGCGGTAATATCATTGGCGCTTAAGCTCCTTATGGCAGTGCCTGTGCCAATGTTTGCATACATTACATCGGTAGCGTCATTCACATGCCCCAGCATCTGTGCATGGCCCAACTCATGCAGGGCAGCCGTTTCAAAATCAAATTGTGCTGACCCCGGCGCGCCGGTGGTAAAGTTCCAGCTAACGGCAGATGTGGCCGCAAACGTAATATCAATATCAACTGCTTCCCACCGCACACCATCTCTCGACGAGTAAAAAGTAGTGGCCTGGCCCAACAGCCCATCGTCCAGGTTATCTGTCGGGCTGGCAAACCGTACCACGTTTATACCGTCATTAGCGGCTACATTAACAGGGGTGGTGGCACCTATGGTCCAGTTAACCGTGGTAGCGCATCTCCAGGTTTTTAAGGCAAGTGTAAATAATTGACTGGCACCGGCATTGGCGCTAAAGCCCGTCGACATTTGAAAGGTGTACCCTCCGGCACTATTGGTGTTTACCAGCCTATTTGGATAAGCAACCCCGTTATAAGGTGTTGTTTTAAGGTCGTAACTTACCGTTAAACTGTTTGTAGTAGTAACCACCGTATTGCCATTGGTTACGCTGATAACGCCGGTACCTGCATCCGTTGGTACTTTAACCCTTATTTGCGTATCGCTCCATGAAATATAATCAGATACTAAAGGTTGCACAACCAATACCGAAGCGCTTGTAAACAAAACATACTGGGTGGCCGATGGCCCACCTGCGCCAAAACCGCTGCCGGTTATGGTTAAAATATTGCCGGTGCCGGCTGTAATGGCCGATGGTGTAAACCCGGTTATGGCAGCGCCGCTAACTTTACCGGTAATGGTTAAATTAAACAGCAATACTAAGGCGCTATAAAAAAGTAGTTTTTGTAAATGTTTTATCATCCTATTCAATTTTATAGTCTGCTTTTTTTAGGGTCAGTATGGTAGCTCCTGTTTGTTTGGTAATGGATGGGTAAACCTCGCCGGTTATACTTTTATAATGAGCAAACGGGTCATTGGCAGTATGGGTAGCCAGGTCATATTTTATAAAACCCTGTAAGCCGGCGTATGCTTTTAACTGTATCAACCCCGGTTTTTGCACCAGTTTAACCGGGTTGGGTATGGCGGTAAAAATGCCAATATCGCCGGCATTAAGTTGCAGTGAGTGCGATACCTCTTCCATATCTTTCCCAACAACGCCGCCAGGGGTAATAATTTCTACCTGCGTAGCGGTAAGGTTACCCTTAAACACTTTATAAACGGCAACAATATTCGAGGTGTATATCTGCGTATGCGTTTCGTTCCAAAATGAGGTTTTATCGGTCACTTTACCTTCAAAAATCAGGGTGGCTTTTTCAACCCGCTGTTGTAATGATATAGGTATCAACTGGCTAAAGGCATGGTTAGCAAAAAAGAAGATCAATAAAAAACAGGCACAGGGTATATAACGGGGGCGCATCAGGTTTGGTTTATAGGTTATGGTTAGCGGGTATTTTCATTAAAACTATTAAAAAAATCGCCATTATACCCACTTCTTAAAAATTTATTTTGCTTCTATAACATTAATTTTCAACTGATTATATATTTTAACCATTGGATAATTTATATTAAATGGGTGCGACATATTTTCGCATTGTCATTTGTCTGAACCATGATTGTAGGATTTCAAAGATTATTTGGATTGTCTGGCCTACTTTTCATCGTGTTAATCAATAAATCAAGCGAATCAAGGTTCAGAATAAAAATTATTCACCTCATTATCAATTAATTACCAAAAAATACTAATCAATTAGTTGCAATACTAATACATTAGTATTAGTTTAGATTTAAATATTAATAACATGCAAAAGCTGGCAAAAAGAGAAGAACAAATTATGCAGGTATTCTGGACATTGGAAAAAGCCTTTATAAAAGAGGTAATACCCGAGCTGCCCGAACCCAAACCGCACTATAACTCGGTAGCTACCATGGTTAAGATACTGGAAGACAAAGGATTTTTAGATCATGAAGCGGTGGGGAATATTTACCAATACTTCCCAATAATAAGCAAAGAAGACTACCAGGCACATGCCATGAAAGATATTGTGAGCCAATATTTTGATAACTCGTACAGCAATATGCTGGCCTTTTTTGCCAAAGAACAAAAACTATCTGAACAGGAACTGAATGATATACTGAACATCATTAAAACCAATAAAAAATGATACCCTATAGCATACACGTAGCCATTATACTTGCCGTATGCCTTGTATTTTACAAGCTGCTACTGCAAAAAGAAACCTACTACCGCCTTAACCGTGTTATCTTGCTGAGTTGCCTTGCGTTAGCATTTGTTTTACCACTGATACCCGTGCCACGGCAATTTAGTTTGGTGGGGAGTGAAGTACCGGTAACGAGCGCCAAATCGCCGGTGGTGAATCCCGATAACTACCAGGATGAATTGCCAATGGTAAACAGTGACGTGCCTAATGTACCGGTCAATGAAACAACCGTAAAGGCCCCGGCAACAGCAAAACCCGGCATAGTAAAACAGCAAAGCAGCATCCCGGCGGTAAAACCGGCCGCTCCAAAAGTGCCTTTATTACAACAGGTAATTAAATGGGCGTTTTGGCTGTATTGGTGCGGCGTGGCTGCTTTTGGCGCAAACTTACTATTGCAGATAGTGGTGCTGCTGTATCAATCTTACAAAAAACCAGCTATGCTTGATGGCATTTACCGTATTGTCGAGCTGGATGATGATAAGGCGCCCTGCTCGTTCGGCAACAGCATATTTATTAACCCGGCCAAATACGATTGGGAAACTTATAACCAGATATTAATGCATGAGAAAGTGCATATACAACAACGCCATACGTTGGACCTGGTATTAGCCGAGCTGATGCTGGTGGTGCAATGGTTTAACCCCTTTGCCTGGCTTTACCGCAAAGAGCTGGAAAGCAACCTCGAGTTCCTGACCGACGATTCGGTACTGCACCATCACCGGGTTGAGCCGGCGGCTTACCAACTGAGCCTGCTCAAAGTATCGGTGCCTAATTTTTCAATGAGTATAGCAACCAATTATAATCAATCACTTTTAAAAAAACGTATAATCATGATGAACGCCAAACGATCAAACATCCACACCATGTGGAAGTATTTTATGCTGATGCCCCTGTTGGTGGCCTTAGTATGTGGGTTAAATAAGCCCATTGCCATGAGCAGCCCGGTAACTAAGTTTCAGCAAATTTTTAGCAAGGCAAGCCGCGGCAGCGATATTGATTTTTCGCACGGAACCTGGTTTGCCACCATTAAGGGCGACAAGGTATATATACAGTTCCAGGCTGATGATAATGACGAGAACCATAGCTGGAGCAGCAGCCGTAATTTTAACCTGAGCGATTTTCCTAACCTGCCCAAAACCGAGAAAGCCGATTTTACCTTAACAAGGGAAGCGGGCTCCGTTTTATTTAACGGCAAGTTTGACGGCGACCAGGGCATTGGCCACTATAAGTTTACGCCAAATAAAGACTATATAGCTTTTATGAGCAAACAAAATATAGATGGTTTGAATGATGATGAATACTTTTCATTTTTCATGGCGGATGTTAAAAAGGATTATGTTCAGTTTTTAAAGGATAATGGGTTTAAGGATATTGCCAAATACCAGATCATGTCGATGTCGTCACAAAAAATAGACGCGGCTTATATTAAATACTGGAAAGACCTGGGCTATACCGACCTTACGCCACAACAATTAGTATCATTAAAATCGCAAAAGGTTGATGCCGCCTACGTAAACGACATCCGCAAAGCGGGCTATACCGATTTGACCGTTCAGCAATTGATAAGCTTTAAATCGCAGCACATCACCGGCGATTATATTAACAGCCTGCGCAAAGCAACTGTAAAAGTGCCCGGCGGATCGGATGCCGACAATAAACCAACTGCCCGCGAGATCATCAGCAGTAAAAATATGCACATTGATTCTGCTTATGTGGCAGGCATACGTGGTACCGGATACGCGGTTAATAACTATAGCCAGCTTAGTACTTTAAAGGCTATGAATATTACCCCCGAGTATATTAAAAGCTTTGAGGCGGTTGGCTATAAAGATATTCCGCCTTCTACCTTATACACTATGAAATCAATGGAAATTACGCCCGAATACGTAAAGGAGCTTAAAGATATGGGCTATACAGATGAAGAACTGCCAAGGCTGATATCGCTGAAACGAAATGGTATTACGCCCGAATATATAAAAAGCTTTGCGGCGGTAGGTTATAAAAACATACCTGTAAATAGCTTATACGGGTTAACATCCGGGAAAATCACACCTGCGGATGTAAAAGGCTACCAGGCCGTAGGCTATGGAAAGGTTGACGACGATAATAATGCACCGGCTGCCAATGCCCCTAACAGCGGTGTAGGGCGAAAACTTGGCGGCAGAGGCATGGTGCTAAATGAAATTTCCTCATACAAAGCGCAAGGCATTACCCCCGAATATATTAAAGGTTTCCAGGACATTGGTTATAAAGACATTCCGTTCGGTTCATTTAGAACGTTAAAAGCAGAGGGCATTACCCCCGAATATATCAAGGGTTTCCAGGATGCCGGTTATAAGGATGTTCCTGTAAATAGCTTGTTCGTTTTAAAATCAGTAACACCCGAGTATGCCAAAAGCATGGCGGATGCCGGTTATAAAAATGCATCGCTTATGCAGCTTAGTTCATTAAAAAGGCAAGGGGTTACGGCAGATTATATCCAGGGATTTAATAAACTCGGTTTTACAGATATACCGGTAAATCAGCTGGGTTATTTAAAAATGAGCGGCATAACCCCTGAGTTTGTGACCGAAATGAAGCAAAAAGGATTTGATTCAAAAGACCTGAACAAATACATACAACTAAAAAACTTTAATACCAGCGCCCAGGACTTTAATGCACCACGGGGTAGTGGTGGCCGTAAGATGGCGACACCTGCCGCACAAGGGCAAAACAACTAAAACAACATGCGGGTAATATAATACCCCAAACAATAGCCAACTTGTTGGGCTTGCAATTATGGGTCAGTTATTGCAGGCTAAATTAGGGGGCTATTGTTTGGGGTATTTTTATTTATGCCGAATTCGCAGTAATTAAAAATCCTTATTCAGCAATTTCCCCAGCTTGGCAAAGCTGATGTTCATTTTAATGCCCCCCCCCCCCAATAAAAAGAGATTTATGCGCCGACGGACCATAATCTTTTGGTAAATAAATAGTTCTTATATTTAAGGACATTTAACCATAACCCTGTTCGCTAACAAACCTTATCATTTCATTTTATGGCCGCTGCTTTAGCAAATCGTCATCAAAAAAAGCTATACTTCAGTAATTTGGATGGCTTGCGTGCTATTGCCGTAATGCTGGTGGTGGTATGGCATATTGAAATACACAAAGTACGGTTTGGCTTTAAACAGCTCTTTTTTAACGATACCGGTTTTATGGGCGTAAGTGTGTTTTTTGTGCTGAGCGGCTTTTTAATAACCTATATTTTATTGACCGAGGCAGCGGCCGAGGGGCATGTAAATTTTAAAGCTTTTTACCTGCGACGTATATTAAGAATATGGCCGCTGTATTTTTTTGCCCTGCTTTTCGGGTTCTTTATTTACCCGGGGGGAATGACCTTTAGTACACTGTTAATGTGCTTGCTGCTGATGCCTAATATTGCCCTGGTAACAATGCATATACACCCGTTTGTACAACCAATATGGTCAATTGGGGTGGAGGAGCAGTTTTACTTATTTCAGCCCCAATTTTTCAGGATAAGGAACAGGAAACGGATGCTTATTTGCATTATTGCTGTGATGGTACTGCTGGATATGATTAAAGAAGCAGGTTTTATGTTTCCGCACAACCGCTTGCTGGGGCCACTTGGAAACTACCTTTATTTTTTCAGAATAGACTACTTGCTGATAGGCTCAATTGGAGCCGTATTGCTGTATAATTATAAAAACGGGGCAACGCCGGGTATATGGCTAATTAAATTTTTACTAACCAAGTATGTTCAGGTTATAGCGTGGCTTTTGTTTGCAGGCCATGTTTTTACACCTTATTTATTGCATGGCTTGTTTGCCAATAACCTGGTTTTTATATTGGCGGTAACTATTATTGTGCTCAATTTATGTATGCCCCAAACCAGTATTGTACGGCTTGACAACCGGCTAATGCGTTATATAGGCAAAGTATCGTACGGCATTTATTTACTGCATAATATTGCGCTGGTAAGCGTGCTGTATATGATGCATAAATACTTTGCTAATTTAGACCTACTTACCACCAATCTTATTATTTACGGGCTAACAATCCCGCTGGCTATATTGCTGGCCGGTATTTCATACCGCTATTTTGAATCGTACTTTTTAAGGTTGAAAACAAAGTATTCTACCGTGGTAAAAGAGGGTGATGATAAATGACCGGAGTTTGCACAGCGCAAAACCCGCAATGAGGAACTCCGAACACCGCCCGATAATTTGCTATTCTTCACGTTGACTATTTCGCCGCCCCAATTGTTATTTTTTTAGTTTGATAGCCTATTTTTCCGTTGAGGTCACTGCCCTCTATAATTATGGTGTAGGTGGTTGGTTTATCAGCCGCGTAAAATGAAACGTTGGCTTGCCCGGTTTTATCAGTAATTACTGATGGCTGCCAATGTATGGTTGAGCGAAGGTCGGTAAAGTTAGCGTTGCTGTTTTTCACCAGGTAACGCGGCCTGTAAAACAGTTTAGGCAGGGTAACAGGTACCGGCTTATAAACAAAAACACCGGTGGCAGTACGTGTAAAAGGCCCATTGCCCGACCGGGTGGTAATTTCTAAATAGGCAACATCAGATCCTCGCGGCCCGGCGGCATTGGCAGCCAATTGCTGATCAAGCGTGAGGTTTTGATCTTTATACGCCGCATTATACCTGGCGCTGTAGAGTACTTCAATACCTAAAATATCCGCAGCTGTTAAATAGTCGAGTGTTGATTTTTGATATTCATAATGCTCATTTGCCGCTGCACCTATGGGCTGGTAAAACCTGTCGAGATCAATGCCATCAATAACAAACCTTACCCTTTTGTCTTTTAAAAGAAACTGCATATTGGTTGATTTAGGCCTGAACCCACTATGAAACCCGATAACCTTTTGCTGTATAAGATCAAGCAGGCTTGCCTTGCCTACTTTTTCAATATCAGCCTCGGTTATGGTCTGGTCCGAGTTACCCGCACCATTAAGGTTTTGTGAGCCCTTTATGATATTGTTGTTTTTAATCTCTACTTCTCTTAATAAATGGCCGCCATATCTCCTGCGCTCCAGTTCATCGTGGTAGGCGCTATTGTTCTTTGCATAATTAAGCATGGTGGCATCCGTATTTACGTACCAGGGTTCGGGCATTATTTTATAAGGGATGTTTGCGTCTAATGCGGGCACTTCATTGATAGTGATGCCAGCGTTAATGGTGCGCCCTTTGGCATTGCGGGCCTGTAATACGTATTTTGTGCTATCAGCCGCAGGTATCTTATTAAAATAAAACTCGCCCTGGGCGTCTGTAGTGGTATCCCTTATAAAATGGTACTTGCCTGTAGCCAGTATCAATACATTAGCGTTAGCAATAGGTTTATTTAATAAATTGCCAACTTTGCCTTTAAGCGTATAATTTGGCTCGGGCGTAAACTGTGGCGCAGGGGCGCCGTTTATAATGTCTTTCCAGTTATAGCCTACCCATCCCTGGGTAAGCAAAAGGGCGTCTAATGCTTTCCACGACCGGGCGTTTTTCTCAAAATAATACGCGGGGCTTTCAATAAAGCCTTTCAGGTCAGACGAAAGCAGGAAATTAGTAAGTATGTTGCCGGTATTGTTTGCATCGTCCTTTATCTGCTCGTCATCAGTAACCGCAACCGAAAAACTGCCCAAAATGGGTTTGCCATCATGGTCATTAACGGTGATGTGAAGCGGGATGCTGTCCCGGGGTGAGAACGACGCGGCGGCGGGTATAATATTGATCTTTAAATTATCGTCATGGTCAATAAAAGTAAGCCGTTCATTGAGCGGTTGATTGTTAGTATTAATGATGGTAAAATGCGCTACCCCGGTAGGGAACAAAGCCTTGGGCACATGTAAATTTATGAACTGTTTGTCCAATTTAAATGATGCGCCATAGCATACTATCCCACGCGATTGGCCAATAAGGTAGTAGGTTGCAGACGAAAGTATATCTTCGGATGCTAAAATAGATACGTCAAGCGAATCGCGGCCGAAGCCATTTTTTACCTTCAGCAACATACCTGTTTTTTTCAGCTCGGGCAGTTCAACCATTTTAATACTGCCATTGGGCAAGGTTACTTTTGCGGTATAGGCCTCGCCCGGTTGGGGGGCCAACGTAAATGCGCCCATACCGGCGTTAAGACTTTCAAATTGAGCCACAATATTATTTTCTTTATCCGTTACAATCCCTGTGACATTAATGCCTTTCCCGTTTTCGCCAATGGCTTTAAAGCCAATTTGTGTAGGCAGCGTTGCTACGAGGGGGCCGCTTTCGGGCATAAATTGTACGTCAACATCCTGCGCCCGTTCAATATCCAACGGAATTTGCGCCACTTTTTTACCGCCCTTTTTATCGCCCGCAACCAGCATTAAGTTTTTTACCGCCGTGTTTTCGGGCAGCGCGAAATCTATATTTGCTGATCCGTCGCCCCCGGTTATGATCGCGTTTTGAAACAGCGTTTTGCCGCTGTTAACCAATTTTAACTGCAAATTCTGGTTGCCGAAAGGCGTTTTATCAATCCCCGTAAATTTAAGGCCAACTTTAACGCTATTATTGTTTATGGTATTATTAGTATTAATTATCCATGCGCTTGATGATAAGTTGGAGATATAAAAACTTTGATAAAACAAAGCTTCGTTGCCAAAATTACGCATCCAGTTGGTATATGCCCTTATGGTATATGCGCCTTCGCGCAGGCTTTCATCTAACGCTATATTGCCCCAGCTTAAACCAAACGATACCGGAAAAATAAAATGCTTAACCACCCTGTTGCTGTCATTAACCAGGTCAACATACAGCCGGCTGCTCAGCAATGAATAATTGAGGATAGCATTGGTTACGTACCCTTTAAACCAAACGGTATCGCCGATAGAGTAATAAGGCTTGTCAAATTGCAGGTATAGTTTTTCGGCCGGGAGCTTCGCATTATAATCATCAATCTTAGCTATAACGTTATTGATCGAAGCAGGTTGCTGAGCTTTAACAAGTAAAACGGCTACTGTAAGCAAAACTGTTAATAGCAAAACAAACGTTTTAGGGCAGGGGGATTTTTTAAGCATCTGGAGCAGGTGTTTATTATAGGTTAGATTTATGCTGATAGACTATAAATCAATATTTTTGTATCGCCGGGATAGTTAGGCCGTTTTAAGCGGTCGTTGGTTATAATATTAGGTTGTAACGCCAAAACAGCATTCAATTTTTCGGCATACTCATCGGTCATGCCGGTTGGGGTATCCCACCATAATACAGCAACATCGCCATAATTGGTTAACAGTTCTTTAACCTGCGGTACGGCAACCCGGTCAATATAGTCGCCCATGGTCGCGGTGGTTTGGTAGGGGTCCCAATGCCCGTTATGCTCTTTTGTATAAGCATCTATTTGTGCCGAATCGGGGTTAGGCCACCCCTCACTTGCCACTTTACGTGCCACAGCGCCGCCCGGGTTGTTCCAATCCTGCGCTTGTGAATAGTAAAAGCCCAGTTTAATGCCATATTTTTTGCAGGCTTCGGCCAATGGTTTTAATATATCTTTACCATAAGGCGTAGCATCAACAATATTCCATTTACTGGCGTTGCTTTTAAACATGGCAAAGCCGTCATGGTGTTTAGCGGTTATAACAATGTATTTCATCCCGGCATCTTTTGCCATGCGTACCCATGCATCGGCATCGTATTTTACCGGGTTAAAGGTTTTGGCTGCGGCCTGGTATTCGGCTACCGGTATTTTACCGCGGTTCATTATCCACTCGCCGCCGTGGCCCACTTCGTGGCCTTTATACATACCTGCCCATTGCGCATAATCGCCCCAATGGATAAACATGCCAAAACGGGCTTCGCGCCACCATTTCATCCGTTCATCGCGGGTTAGTTTTTTTTGTGCCGAAGCGGCTGTTGTAACTAAGGCAAATGCCATAAAAACCACTAATATTCTTTTCATTGTCATGAATATTTTATTTAAGTGCTGTTTCAGTTTAATTGATCAACGCAATATCGCAATTATTAAAACCCAATTTGTTAGCGGCTATATACCATTCATTCAGCAATTCTTACA
>Ga0206890_1123_pt1 | contig 23746 bp, 20 predicted proteins | sample Alteio_BWOrgHeat_58_FD_152960 | JGI IMG/M metagenome (GOLD analysis project Ga0206890, IMG submission 152960) | Enriched cells from forest soil in Barre Woods Harvard Forest LTER site, Petersham, Massachusetts, United States - Alteio_BWOrgHeat_Nextera6 ... | reverse complement strand
AGTTGTTCTGCAATGGTGCAAACTTCAGCCCCTCATCGCTGATGGAGTTGATGCCCACCCACATCGCGCTGTCGGTTGTTGCCATTCCTTTAGCCACGACAATAGTATTGTCCGGGAAGTCGGCTATTTTCACCAGCTTGCGGCCGGCAAACTCATCATTGGCTGCCCTGGTGGCGTCAATACCCTTGTAGGTCTGGTTTACCTGCCATTGTCTCCACAGGTCAAATGTGTTGTAAGAGCAAAAGAATTTCATGTGCGGGTCATAACGCAGGGCCAGCGGTATAGCCTCGTAGCAGCTCACTAATACGCCTTCTATATTGGTGGCATTCAGTGTGCCTGAGCCAATATAGTTAGCGGGGAAAGCCGTAACAATGCCCTGGTACAGCTTTTGCAGCCAGCCATTAAAGAAGCCGAAAATGAAATCCCCGTTTGAATTTTGCACTGCAGGTGGCGCAGCAATGGAGCTGTTCCATATTGCGTTATTAAAGTACCTCGCGTGGCGCTGCATCACCCCCATCACCACCACGCTGTTGGCGTTATAAGGGAGTTGTGCGTCAATCAGCCCCGGCGCCATTTCCTGCGAATACCAGTGCGTTTCAAAATCGCGCGGGTTGAACTCCATGTAGATCATGTAGTCTTCCGGAGTGATGTACTGTGCATCCACTTCCATGCTTCCCACCGACGTAGGTGTAGCCTTGCGGCTCTGTACCAGGTTGGTGTAGTCGCTGTTCCACCTCGGTATGGTGAATTTCTTTTTGATCCCGTCCTTCAGGTAGGCGTGCCCGCCATCCAGCGTGTCTGCCCCCGTGATTGCAGGGAGCACAAACTGCGCTGCCGCCTCACCTGCATACGTGGTATCCGATATTACAAAACCTTCTGCTGCCATTTTTATAAGAATTAAAAGTTGATTATTGATTATTTATTTGTTGTAAATTTTTTTGCTGACGCTAATGAGAACACCTTTAGTAGTAGGCCTCCGGGAAATCTGCTTATGCTGCTAAATCGAAATCCCGTCATGGTGAGTAAACAATTTGCTGCGCACAAGCTCTTTGAAAATAACATTCGATATCTGAGGTACGCAAACTCACTCGCGTCATTGCGAGGCACGAAGCAACCTCACGCATTTTGTATTATTTTCAATAAATTGATTATCAAACACTTACAATACATGGCGTTGGCAGCCTCGTCGAACCAAGACATGCTGAAATAATGTGCGGAGTTACATCGGAGGACATAAACACATCCGCTCTTTTTCAACTTCCATGAGCATTTTCAAATTTTCAAATTACCTAATTTTCAAATCACCATTGAGCCATTGAGTCATTCAGGAATTAAGCCATTATTTTCTCTGCCCATGCTTCCTCGCAATCCCCAGCATGCGCTGGTCCGCATTCTTAGGCCCGCCGGCGCCCATCACTAACGATTGGTCTATAGTCACCGGCAACTTCCTTGCTTCCTTGTTCACCGGCAGATTAGTGAGCCGGTTCTTCACCTTCGTAAATGCCTCTTTCGATACCTTCGCATCATCCACCCAGGCCTGTATTTCCTCTGCTTTATTGATGATCTTTCCGAGTGCCACAAACTCATTCACCATGTGTTTGGCCGCTTCTTCGCGGTTGCGGCAGTCTTCCTCTTCTATATCATCTTTCAGCTTATCGAGTTCCCGCTCTAGATTGTCATACTTTCTTTGCAAATCAGTTTTAGTGATTTCCAGGTCATCCTTCGCATTAGTAACGCTAGTGAGGTTCGATTCCGAGATCCTGAGTTTGTTCTGCAATGCCTGTATCGCATTGGCCACCATCGCCGGGCTTGCGTCTGCGTCAAGCGCTAACCTGTTCGTAATGGTGATGTCTGTTTTATTGTCAACTGCCATATCCTGTGTTTTTTGGGTTGCTAAAAATTTTTTAGGTATTACTGCGTTATTGATCAGCAGCGCCTCGCTCCATTTGTCACTGATGCTGGTCGCCTGCTGCATGCGCTTGCTGTTCTTCCTGCTGGTAACCGTGATGGTATCACAAAATCCATTCACCAGGCATTGTGATGCCGTCAGGTATGTTTCCTTATCCAGCATCGCCGCCGTTTCATCAATTGGCGTTGCCGTCCTTTCCGAAATGATCTTTATAATACTGTCTCGGAACTTCTGTAGTATCTCCGGGTCATCCCCATCTGTGCTGTGCGGGTTATGGCCCATCCACGTTGCATAGTCCGACATATCGCGGTTCTGCCCCGCTTCAAACAGCCAGCCTGCGGTGCTCGCAGCCACCCCTATGTTATAAGTGTCCACCCTGGCATTTGTCTTCAGCATAGCCCCCAGTATCGAATAACCATCAATCACCGAGCCGCCAATGCTGTTGATCCAGATCTGTATCTTGCGCTTGCCTGCGCTGTCCAGAAGCAGGAGCTCCCGGCAGAAATCCGCTCCCTGAATCCCGTACTCTGTAATATTGCCGTGCTCATCATAGGCATTGCCAATGTGCTTCAATATCAGCATTATCGGCTCCTCCGCCCGTGGGTCAATACAATACTCAAAACAATTATTTTCAATCATCGGTGTAAAATTAGGAACCACTCAAAAAAATATCGTATTGCTACGGGTAGTGAAATTTTTTTTTCGCCTGAAACCCGCTACTGGCAATATTTTCAAAAATCCTTTCTGCGGAAAAAACAGATAAAAATGGACTTCAAAAATGCTGAAAAACGTATTCATTTGTGTTATTGCCAGCGCTGAGGAACATTGGTTTATCTTTCTTCTTCTTCTTCTTTTTACGTTTCACTTTTTTGGGCTTGGTAACTTTGATCTCCGGCAGAAGCGTAATCTCACTCGGGTCCCGTCCCTCTTTCCGCCTGGCGGCAAAGAACGACCGCAACAGCCGTACCACCAGCTCGCTTTTCCGCACTCCTGTTTGCACGGCATAGTCATTCAGCCACTGTTTAAGCGTCTCTGAAGGATAATATTCTTCTCCACGCAGGCGTGGCCTCTGGCAGCTTTCATAGTCCGCCTTTGTTTTTGGTTTGGGCGATGTTTCTATTGTATGTTCGTTTATCATACCCATCCGCGGTTTGCAGTAACTGTGTCAAATGAAATAGGATAGTGGGTAATACCCGCTATTTTTGTAGTTTCGTTACTCTAAACAATATTTATGAGATACATTTTTTTAATAGCAGCCATTGTTATTGCTTTTGCCGGTTGTACCAAGACCAAAACGGTTACCGTGACAAAAACGGTGGACAGCACAGTAGTGATTTACAACCCAACGGCGAACTCCAAAGTTGTGACTGCATCATCCTACCCCGTAAGTGTTGTTTTTTCGCAAAATGAGATCATTTCCGCTCCCAATTCGGTCGACACCTGTAAGCTCGTATTGAATTTCTCAGACAGCGTACCTGGCAGCTGCTGCTCAGTGATGACTTATGTAAATGCAGGTGCAACAATATCCCTCAGTTATGGCTCCAACACTGATGTATCACTCACCTCAGGCAGTCTTACCAATCCCGCCCAGGGTACTAACCTCATCCAGTTTATTTACCTCGGCAACCAGTATGGGATTAATATGGTTTCAGCCTCTGTGACATTGCAACCGTAAGTACCTATTTTTTACGGTTGTTCAATTCAAGCTATTAAACATCATAGCTAACATTTGTGGCCGTAATCTGTGTGCTTCCAGACAGTCCTAAATAGGTAATCTCAATTATGGTATATGATGCGCTCGCCGGAGCTATTAATGAACTTGATTTCACAAAATTAGAACCCGTTGTACTTATTGAAATAGTATTTGTCGGTTCGATAAATCCTACTATAGTTATTCTGGCACCAATTGACGCGTTTGCGAAATTAAGCGTTATCACATTTGAAGATGAAGGTGTACCGCTCATAACGTAAGTATTATTGGCATTCAGTTTTACCATCAGCCCATTTAAACCACTTGGCGAGACTGTAAATAATGGGGGAAATGTCCAATATGCACTAAAATCAGGTAAAGTCCCGCTTCCCGATGGCCCCGTTGTCCACTCGACAGACCTTATCTCCCTTATTTGGGCAAATGTACCGTCGGCAAAAGAAGTACCGGGAGGCCCGTCGTCGTAAGTAATTCCTAAATTGGAAATAATTACATTACCTGCAGTTGGCGTCAAAAATGTTTGCCCTACGAAATTTAATATCTCATATCCGGTGGTACCATTATTGACAAAGACGGCTCCGGCACTGATCGTCGTATAAATTCCTGAAACTGAAACCTCGCAACCCCATAAAATAACTGGTTCTGATGCGTAGGCCCAATTAAACGTATAGCCAATTTGCTGCAACATCTGAAATTGGCTGTTTTGAAGAAAGGACAAAGCTGAACTACTAAACGGTTGTCCATGCGATGCATAGCTATCATTTATCGTATTCATATTTTATTTTTAATAGGTTACAACATTATATGTGCATCCGCACATTTGGTATTTTTTTACAAAATTGTCAATAATGGAAAGTCGTATAAGGTCTGTTGTTCCGAGTGCGGTGTAAGCGGCTATGGGAAAATGAATAGTCATTTCATAACTCGTTGCGCTTGTATAAACAGGGGAATTGAACAGATAATACGGCGCTGAAGTTGCGGGGTACATAACAGAACTTCCTGTATCGCCGGGATACATTACAAAGCTCACATTAACTGGTACTGTGGTCGTTATATAAATATCGCTAAACGTACCCGGTGGTGGGCCCGTAAGCGGAGGGCCCCCATAAGGTGCCGGATATGGCGGTTGTCGAAATGTAGTGCCAAATTGCCTGTTTAACGCCCAGGTAAGGTATAGGTATCGGCCATTATACTTCACTCGCTCTGATGCTCCTATAAACGAGGCGCAGCGCAACATCCATGCCGATGGGCTTATATCCGGCGGGTTGCCCGTATTGCCCGCAATGAGGCTTTGGTAAGTAGCATAGTTCCACCACACCACAGCGTCCGCAGCATAAGATGTTGCGCTGTCATATTCAGTCTGTGCATCGCCATTCCGGTAGGCGTCAAATATGGCCTTGCGCCAGGTAAGCCCGCCGCATAGCCCCTGCACAAAGGTGAGCCACTTAGGCAGCCTGTAGTTGGGCGGCTGGTATAGCCCTATGAAGTTCGGTATATTAAAAGCAGGCACCGGCATTGTTAATTTGATGAGTTGATGATTTAAAAAGTGGGACTTTCGACTTTCGACTTATGACTTTCGACTTTTTTACTGCGCAACAAACGTTAACGTCTCCGACAGTTGTTGCAGGCCGGTAGTGGGCGTCGCAATATACCCCGCCACCGTGCTGTAGTTTCTTTGCAAAACATTGCCATTGGGTAAAAGCCCGTCCGTGCCCGATACCAGCACTGTACCACTGCCATAAGCCGTAGTGCTAATGCCCGCCTGTACATTGGTGAACACCACATCATTCACTCCGGCAACCTCCAGTATAGCCTGCTCCAGTGCAGACAAGGTTAAATATCCGTTGAATGGGATCCCATTCAGATAAGCGATTACAGCGTTAACTACTGTAGTTTTAATGATCGCTGAATAGCCACCCTGGTAATAGATAGTGGCAAAACAGTAAAACACATCTGCCGGATCTGACAGTACATTTACAGTTATCGCCGGGTCAGAAAGCAGATTAGCATACGACTGCGCAGCAGCAAGAGATCCCGAATAAGCGCCCCCTCCCATGCCATCGTCAATTTGAGCAGGCAAACCGCTAACCTGCGCTGCTACTTTAATCAACGTTTGCCCAAGCGGTCCCGCCACCACCGAGCAGTATTTTATCACCTGGTCTGCCGGAATAACGGTAGTATAATAAGGCGCGAAATTCACCGTATCAAATTGCAATACCTGCGGACTCAGCAGATTGAATTGAAATTTCAGCATCTGAGCCTGGAACCACTGCGGCGTCTGCGGCGCCGCTGCCGCAATATCATTCTCTATGTCCGCCGTATAGGCGTCATATATCTGCTCAAACGTAGCCGTAGCGGCGGCAAACGTATTCATGGCAAGCTGCTGCTTATTGCGCCTGCTCCACGTCGCCGGGTTAATAGTAACATTTATCGCCGCCATAGCCGAAACATAAGCGGAAACGATCTGCGAAAATATCTGGTTAACGGTGCGGGCCATTTTAATTTAGTTTGATAATTCGAAAATTTGACAATGATGTGTTATAAATTACTTCGAGTCCTTTTGACAATTCTTTTATAATTTATCCTGGTCTTTTACGACGCTCTCCTTTTTTACTCGCTCAATTGTCAAATTGTCAAATTGTCGAATTGCCGAATTGTCAAATTGTATAAATTGGTAAAACTGCGTTGATCTCAATATTATTTCCTACTGCGAAACCTCCGTAATAGCTAAAGTCGAATGTGCCTGTGGTATTGTCGTATCCTATCTTAGCCAGTTGGTATCCGTTATTGTACAGCATGAACGGCGTAAGCAATGCAATGCCCGGATAACTCGCTAGTTCAGGTATGGTCAGTGTCCCGTCATCATTCAAAGCATATTGAAGTGGCACCACATCTCCGTTGGCCAAAGTTTGAGTGCTGCTATTGGGCGTTTCCACAACATTGATAATGATGCTGCATGGCTTCCATCCGTAAGCCTGGTGAGTAACCGGTCCTGCCGGGGTAATAAAGTAAGTATCAAGGTCCAGATTAAACGGCGGTTGCGCGTAGATGGCCCCTGAGTCCACATCAAGGTAACTGCCCTTGGTATCCACAAAGCTGCAGATCATGGAGAGGCCATACACGTAAATGTTGTTGTGGTGGTAGTCCTGGCTTTCTTCATGATACATCAGGCGGCTGCAGTTAGTGGGCATAAATCCCGTCATTGCGCGTTTCAGTGCGTCGCGGTAGTCATACACATCCAGGTCCTCGTCCATGCCATAATTCGCCGTGCCATCAGTCATGGCATTGAGTTGCTCATGCACTATCGAGAAACGGAATACCATATGCTCACTCACCGTAGCCATTCCACCCAGGCACTCCACGCCCTTCATCGGGAAAGCGCCCGCCCCTTCCAGGTCCCTCCGCGGATTAGCTATCTCTATCAGCACCGCAGGCTTCGGGAAGTCATAGGTCTGGCCCGTCGCTTCCATTTTCACCTGGTCATTGTTTACAGCGGTATACAAAAAAGCAGGCGCGCCATTCAGTTGAATGGTGAGTATCTTTGTTTTCAGATCTCTGAGCGCCTGCTTTAATTGTGATGTCATTGGTTATATTTAAAACCCCCTGCCCCTGAAGGGGAGCACGATGGTCAAGTTCATTTGAGGTCCGGTTCTTTTTTAAAGTTTTGTCCCCAAAAGTTCAATGGTTATTCAAAAGTTCAATATCCTATTCTCAAAACGCTCCCCTTTAGGGGCCGGGGGTTTAAAGCGCTCCCCCTTTAGGGGGCTGGGGGGTAAAACTCATACTTCATCTCCTTCACCTGGAACATCCCGCCGCGTTTCACGGTCACATCACTATCCTCTATGGGTACGCCCTGTTCAGCATTTACAGCAAATCCCTCGTTTAGGCTTTCCAGTTTCTTTAAGTCCTCCACAAACAAATTCCAGTGCTTCTGGTTCAGCGATATTGTTTTTAATCGCTTTGGCGGCGGTTGGCGTTTGTAGTAGTCTATCACTGCCGTAACCAGGTTCAGGCAGTGGCAACCCGGTATTGGCTGGTAGTCGCCCGCATTGGCATAGCGTCTCATTTAATTTGAAAATTTGCGACTTTGAAAATGTTGTATTGTAAATTAATTCACGCACATTGGCCCATAGTTAGTTTGATGACTCGCTCAATTTTCAAATTTTCAAATCATCAAACTTTCAAATTGAATAAGATACTCAGCCCTGCGCATTTGCTTTGTTTTTGTTTTGTTTTCCAGGCTTGACTTCTTTGTCTTCCCTGCTTTCTTTGTCCTCTTTGTTTTCTGAATTTTCCGTAAGAGTCACAGCCTGCATAATAATGCTGCCCATGGCATAAGGAAAGCCATGCAGTTCCCAGCCTGTAGCCAGGTGCTCGTTCACCTGATCGTCTATGCGCAAATAGTTGTCGCGGATTATTTTGTATTTCATGTTGTTGATAATTTAAACCCCCACCCCTAAAGGGGAGTACGATGGTCTCGTTCATTGAGGTTCGGTTCTATTTTATAGTTTTTGTCGATGTTTAATATTTATTCAAAAGCTCAATGTCTTAAGACAAAAGCGCACCCCCTTTAGGGGGCCGGGGGGTTAGTGGCCGGGGGGTCACACTTCACCCCCGTCTCCTTTGTAAACTGTTCCGGCGCCATTTGCAGCCCCGCCAGCTTCATGGTATTCGCAATGTCCGCGTACCTTTGAATTTTCACATACTCACGTTCCTTGCTTATTTCCTCCTCCTCATCGTTCGTGTAGCGAAACACAGCTTGCTCCGGTATGCCCACGCCATGCCTGCGCAGCAGGCTTATCAGCTCGTTCACATAAGGCGTGCAGTACCTGCCATCCTTGCTCATGATGTCGCTCAGGGCTTCCTGCACCGGTGTGCTCGGCGTATTGGGGTTGCTCTCCCCGCTTTGCGCGCCAGAGCGCTTGGGTATGGAATCCAGCACATCCGCATGGCCCAGGAAGTTTTTTGACACCAGCTTTTCACAGGCTATCTTTAACTGCTCAAATGGTTTGAACCCTTCGCCGCTGTGGGGCGCGGCCACGAACTGCAGTTCATCCTCTTTATCCGTAATGAAGGTAGCCGCCGCACCCATAGATTTTAGCTGGTTGAAAAAATCCCTGCGCTCATCGTCCTGCTTCGCGGTCTTTGCCCACGTCACCGGCTGCCCGAATTTTTCGTTATAGTTGGCCCAGTCGGCAAGCGTAGTGCGCAGTATAATGCCGGGCACTGCGCATTTGTGCAGCAGGCCATAGCCGCAGCAGCCATTGCCGGTTTCAGGAGGCGTGTCCACAAATATGTGCCAGTCGCGGTATGCATCATCGTCCCATTGTTCACCGGTCACCGAGTAGATCACCGGGGCAAAGTTGCGGCGGTCAGGGCTCACCAGGCTGTGCTCCAGCATCTTCATTTCCGGCAGCGCATTCACCAACCCCTTTCCATTATCAGTCACAATATTGCCTATAGAGATCAGCGTATAGCCCCTGAATTTCGCAGTCAGCACCAGCCGCTGATAATTAACGAACCAGCTTGCATTTCTCAGGTAGTCCGTCCAGAATTTTGTGTCCTCATCATTGCCGCAGTCCAGCACATAATCGCGTTGCAGCGTCAGGTCCATGCGGCGCTCCATGCAGGCGGCTATGTGCGGTTCGTCCTGCAGTTCATTGTTTATCTGCTGCATCTTCACCCGGAACGGGATATAATATTCCGCCTCGTTCACAGCATCGCGCCAGTTCTGCACAGACTGCACTATGCGCTGCAACGGAATGCGCATAGAGGTGTTGCCCAAATTCCTGCTCACCTCCCTGGCGCCGGAATTATTGCCCAGCCACGAGCCGATACCCAAAAAGTTCAGCCCCCTGCGAAATGCGGATATTGATGTGTTCCTTTCCAATTTGAAAATTTGTGAATAATTTGAAAATGATGTGTTATTAATTATCCCTATCGAGAATCACTCCGGCTATCCGGGTCATTTTTATCCCTCGCTCAATTTTCAAATTTTCAAATTATCAAATTTTCAAATTCCATTGAGCTGTTACGCAATTAAGCCATTAGGTCATTAATAATAATTCCCTCTTTTCACCTGCGAGTCAAACAATATCCGCTGCCCGCGCCTTGGTTGTATAGGTTGCAGCGGAGTGGTTATATCACCCGTCATTACCCCCGTGCACCATGCCTTTGCCAGTTCATAGCCCTCGCCTATTTTGGCCGGTATATTGTTTGGGGCTATCGCATAATGCGCCCAGTAAAGGGTTATATTGATCAGGTGCGTCACCATCAGTTGGCTGCGGTTGTCGCCCACCTGCCATATCAGTTGCCAGTGATCCGGGTTCCACGCCTCGCCTCCCGAAGGGATCGCGGTCGTGTTGCGGTACACGCAATTGTCTAAGTAAGTCACGCATACCCCTGTAGTGTATGCCGTCGTTGCGCTCCATGCTGCGCTGCCAATAATGCCCGCAGGCACCGAATAAGCGCCATTATCTGTCCAGTAGTTTTTGCCGTTATAAGCGTCGTTCGGAAACACATTGCTGAGCGGCACACTATCCACGTCCAGGTACTGCTCTGCCTCTACGCCAGATATTTGTTTGCTGCACTGCAAAGCCGTATAAGTATGCCCCGCCCAATACACCTTATCGCCAATCTTATAATGCCCATACACATTAAACAGCGGCTCGGGATAAACGGCATAATACAAGTTAGAAATAAGGCACCACGCCCCAGCGTCAAAAGTCCCGGTAGTATCTGCCACACATATGTAGCTGCTGTTGTTGTAAGTGCAGAACTCCCCCGGAGTATAAGCCGTAGCCGCAAAGTAGGCAGCATAGTTCCGGTACACCCTGCTCCATGCCTGGTACACTACCGCACTATTGTAAAGCGTAGTATTTGTAAACTCAGCCGTAGTCAGGTATTTTTTCGACACATACCCATTAATCTCCTCCATCCCCGCCACCTCCGCCTTATACAATGCCGACGGCGTCAGCTGCGCCCTGAACTGCGGCTGTATCTGCATAATGTAGTCAGAAGAAATGAGGTAAGGCATTGTGGTAATTTTTTGTAAAGATAAGCACTATTAGCTTAATAAACAAAAATAATTTAGTAAACACTAATTATTTTTGATAGTTTTAACAAATTAGATAAATTTATTAAAAATGATTGCTTGCTTTAGGTTGTCCAGGCCGTTGCCTGTATGAGTAATGACAACCGCCGCAAAATAAAAGAAGGTGTTATAATTATGTCAGTCCAAAAAAGGGGGGAGAGCGCACATTATGCAGCATCAGCCTTTCGTTGAAAAAGCTTCGGCGGATACGTAATACATCTTCATAGCACCCTTGCCTTTGGCGTCTATTTCACCGCGGTAGGTGCAGTTGATCTTATCCTTCACCAACTTGTAAGTAGTCTGCGAAATGTTGATTTTGCCGGTTTCACTGTTCTGCTCCATGCGTGCTGCAGTGTTTACGGTATCGCCCCAGATGTCGTAGGCGAATTTCTTGAGGCCCACTATGCCTGCTACCACGCTGCCACTGTGTATACCTATGCGTATAGCAAAAGTATTATTGCCGAGCTTTGCCTGCCTGGCTGCCATGAATGCGTTTATCTCTATGGCCGCCCTTACTGTATTTTCAGCATGGTTGGGGTCAGCAGTGGGGAGGCCTGCAACGGCAAGGTAGGCATCGCCAATGGTCTTTATCTTTTCTATGTTGTACTTGTCTGCTATTTCATCAAATTCTTTAAAGCAGGCATCCAGCTCATCAATGAGTTCTTGTGGCTTCATACGTTCCCCGGCCTTAGTAAAGTCAACAAAATCAGTAAATAGCACCGTAACATCATCATAGTATTTAGCATGAGCTTTTCCTTTTTCCTTTAGCTCTTCGGCTACTTCGGCGGGCAATATATTGAGCAGCAGGCGCTCTGATTTTTGTTTTTCTTTAGACAGGAGGTGATTGGACCTCTTTTGCCTTTTGATGTTTCTAAGCGTAATAAAGATAATAACCAGCAATGCCGCGATCCCGGCAACAAAAAACCAGCGCTCATGATTTTTTTTAGCGACTTCGAGCTTATCAATCTGAATTTGCTTGTTATTGATTTCTATTTGTTTGTCTTTTAATTCCAGGTCGCGCTTAGTCTCCAGGTTGGTTATTTTTACATTATTGTCAATATTAAAAACCGAATCTTTTGCGGTTACAAAAAGCTTATAATCACCGAGTGCGGTTTTATAATTGCCTGATAATTCTTCTGCTTCAGAGCGGTCTTTTGTATAAATTTCCAATTCCTCGAGGTCGCCTATTTCCCTGCTTAATGCAATGCCCCTGTTTAAATATTCTACTGCTTTATGCAGGTTGGCTGTTTTGCCAGCCGGTATGAGTTCGTTGTGTTTTAAGTTTCCAGTTGTGTCTTTTGCAACAGCGAGATAACATTCGCCAATGTTGCCAATGTTAATTAATGAACTGCTTTTATTTCCAAGGGCTTCATTCATTTTTAATGCCTCGAAAAAATATTGAAGCGCACTGGCATAATCATATTGATCCATAAATACGCAACCCATATTTCCGATGTTATCTGCAATAGCGAGGTTATTGCCGATTTTTCTATTTGCTGCAAGCGCCTGGTTATAATATTCCAACGCTTTAGGATAATTTTTTTGAACCTCGTAGGCACTGCCTATATCCCCTAAGGTATATGGGATGTTAGCCGTATCTTTTATCTCTTGCTGGATAGCGAGTGTTTTAAAATAATATTCCAAAGCATGGCCGGTATTTTTTTGGATCACAAATACCCTGGCAATATTATAGAGCGTAAGTGCAATGTTTCTTTTATCCCCAAGCTCTTCATAGATTTTCAATGCCTTTAACAAGCAATCTAATGCAGCGGGACAATCGGCTTTGACGGTATAGTTGGCGCCGAGATAATAATTTGCCTGGGCGGTTTTCTTTCTCAAATCCAGCTTTTCGGCCAGTTGTAATCCCTGCCTGCCATATTGGATTCCTTTATCGGGGTCAATATTATAATAATCGAAACAAAGGCCTATAAGAATAGCAGCCTTTACTGAATCCTCTTTGTCTTTATGACTATCTGAATTAAGTTCCTTTACCAAGGAGTCAATGAGCGCCTGCCCCTGCTTTGGCTGTGCGTATGATAGTACAGGCAGGAAAACTAAGAGCGCAAAAAATAGCTTTTTCATAACTCCCGATTGAAAAAAAGTCGTAAGTCGTAAGTTGATAACTCGTAAGTCCGTAAGAAACTTTTAGACATAGGTCGTAGAATATTTCTAAAGATAAAAAAAACTCCATGAAAAGGAGTTTTAATACTTACAAAGTAAACGACCTTTGACATCGCTAACCTGACATACGGTTCAATAGCTTCGCGGAATTATGGATATTTTTTCCAGTTATGGTCCTTTTTTGTACCCGAGGGGTAAGGAGTATCATAAGGTCCCGGGCATCCGGCTTTGGGTAATGCACCTTTACCTTTAGCTGGTGGTGTTATGAAGAAACCGCAAACTTTACAATAAACATCGCCCGCGGCAATAGTTCGACCAGGATAATCATCGGGTACTATTTTCCAAGTGTGTGTCCCCCCTGTTTCCCAGCATCCGTCTGTTGGTGGCGGGGTCTTATCTTTTGTTACTCCCTGCATACCGCAATTACCTTTAGCTTGTGTAAATTTCTTATTTTTACCAGTGCCGACGACGGTGGGCGGGCAAATGTGTGTTGTTGGCATAAGATTAAGTTTTAAGTTTTAAATGTACATGAAATCTATTAGCTTGTTAAATATTTATTGTTTATAAATTGTTAATGGTTAAGCGAAAAGGAATGAGTCAATTTTTGATGCTTGCACCGGAAATAAAGTTACCGGACATTCCTTAAATCCTATTGCTTTGGTTTAAAATTATTGACGTGGTATTTTACAGATCTACCTCCGTTATGTAAAAAGATCAAACTTGTCATTGCTGTTAATAAATTTTTGAAAATGGGTCATAATGTTTTTTGTAGCAACCATGATCGTAAATGAATTTACTTGTTGAGCGCCTTGCCCAACACATACCCACCCGTAGATATCCCCATCAAGGTAAAGGCAGAATTATCAAAATCAGGGTACTTCATCCCATTAGTGAAAAAAAACGACAGGTATATGGCGATGTATATGCAGGTGAAAACTAATTGTTGCAATCGGGTTATTGATAGTTGGCCTGAGCCATCGGCGAGAATATCAATGAACCACTTATTCGTTTTTTGATTTGCTTTGAAGGTAATGCCGGTTGGATTTTTTGCTTCGGCTGCCGCCTGTGTGGACGCAACCATTATGGCCGTAGATGCGACCCCGATAGAAATGCCCAGCAACGCTAAAGATGTATTATTAATAGAGGCCACAGGGGGTATTTTGAAACCCCAGTTTAATGAAAAGCATGGCGCAATAACAATTGTCCATAGCCAAAGTTGAACTCTTGAAAAACTATACGGAGCATCTGACTTGGAAGTCTCCCTTAAGAGTTCGGTTTTTATGCCTACAAGAAAAATGAATAAAACAAATATTATCGCGATGACTATTGAAATCATTTTAGCATCCATGATCGTTGATTTTTATGATGAAAAGAATATGAGTATGTATAGTTTCATCCATTGTCCCTGCACCGTAATCCCCCCCCCACACATTTTTTTATGCTTTATACTGTGCTGAAACTGCGGGTGTCATAAAGATAATAAAACAAATGAGATGTGGAATGTTTTTTTGATAATATTTTATATCCACTATATGGTTGAAGGCGCGGGGAAAAAAGCGGAGAAACAGAGCGATAGAGCGGGAAGAGATGCGAACCTGTCACCGCAGCAGTGTAATCGAAAAATTGCATAATAATTTTCGGTTTTAAGGTTATAACCAGGCGGGTGAAACCAGAGTTCTTGGGATGCTGCATCGCAAGGAACTGACCCACTACTCAGCTTGCGCCTCATCTTTGCGTGCCTGCCCCGGGTTTCGTAAACCAGCGCCACTTTTACCCCCTCACCGCTTCTTTTTCACCCGCCGTTTAAAGTCCATGTCGAAGGAGTGGCGCAGTGCGGCGCTTTGCAGGTCGCCTGTCAGGTTATCTACCCGGCGCAGGTGCGAGGGCTGTTCCCATGGCTGCCTGTTTGTTGGTTCCACATAGGCTTCCACATAATAGTCGTTGCCAAATGATATGTCTATTTGTAGCGTTTCATTACTGTCCAGCGCCAGGGTCATTGGGCCTTCTTTGGTGATCTTGTAGATATAGCGTACGTTGCGCTCCACGTTCAACACTACGCTATCGTTCATGTTCAGCTGCATCTTATTCTTGTCGGTTCCGGTGCCATTCCTGGTGCGGAAAATAACCAGGAAGGCATTATGCCCATTTTCGTGTTTTTCATTTTTCCCGGCAAGAATCGCTGCCCTGAATGCATCGTAGTCGGGCGCTGTGTAAGCCCTGCCCGTTATGTAGAAACGCCTTGGATTAAATGCGTCGGTAATGGTGATTACCTGCAGCACATTCCCGTTTTCCCGATGCACTTCCGAGATCATATTGTCCAGCGCGTCGTTAAACCCGGAGTCTGCTATGTGTTTCAATTCGCTTGATTTTACTTTCGATAAAAAGTAAACCTTCTTATAATCTTCAAAGGGGAAGTCGGCCGGCAGCAGCATTGTCTCGCCTGGCTGCGTTGGTTCTAAGTTATTCCGTTCCGGCTGGTGGGGCCTGCGGTTGAAATCATATGAAAAACCCGCGTTCACCAATCCCTTGTAGCCAAAGCCAAACTCGGCAAACACACTGAAGGCGCCTCCGGTACGGACTCCTAAAGCCGTAAGTTGGAAATTCACATGGCTGAAATCTACCGTAGTATTTTGACGGGCAAAGAGGCTGGATGGAGTGCCGTAAAAGTAGCTCTGATCAGGGATATTGCTGAAAAAATTGAACGTCTCTTTGGAGCTGGTGTAGCCAAGGCCAAGGTAGCCATACATTTTAGCTTTGTACCCCGCGCGGTAGTTGATGAGCGCCTCAACGGCGCCAGTGTACACCTCCCGTTTATAATATCCCGAATTGCCGCCGTACCCGCTAAATGGCCCATTATCGGGGCCATAGGAAAGGTCTCCTTTTTGGTTGTCCGCACCGATGGTGACGCCCAGGGCCATAATGCGGGTGAAATAATGCCTGTAGGTGATGAACGCTGCGCCCGTATAGGTATAGGGGAAAGACACGAATTCGCCGGCATTGGATTTCTCGCCCAGGCCCAAAAACTGGTCGAACGACAGGATGCCTTCGCTGAGGTAAAACTCGTTATCACCCAGGTTAGTGGGCTGGGCACGCAATGGGCATAAGCTGCTGAACACCAAAATAATAGAAACGAGGTATACCTTCATATTGATTTGTAAAGACAGATCACAAATCATGCCAAAAATGAGTGTGGGTTTTTGTGGGGGATTGGGTGCTGTGAAGAGTGGCTGCGATCGAGGCGGCTACTGCTTCACAAACTTCCTCACCTCACTGCCATTGATCTTTACGAGGTACATGCCTGACGGAAGGTTGGCGACATCTATGTTTACCTGTGGTGAGTTGTAGTTATGGGTGTATTCTGTTTGCCCTATGAGGCTTGTGATGGTTATTTGATTGATTGGAATTGGCCCGCTGATAGTTAGTGACGTGCTGGCTGGATTTGGAAACAGCTGATATTGAGCGCGTTGCTCGCCTATGCTATTAACACCGCTTGTACCCGGTGTTCCGCAACCCACGCCATGAATATTGTAATAAAGCAGTCTATCTGTTACATAGGTTGGGTTTCCATCGTTATAATGAAAAATTGTTTCGCCAATGCCAAGCTTGAAATCAATGTATTCAAGGCTTCCGCCAAGTCCGCCTGGAAAATATTGCTGAGGCAGCAAGCGATAAGCAGGACCGTAAGAACAATAACTTGAATCGCTTGGGTAATAAAATAAATAATTCCAGGGATATTGAATTTCTTCAGGCATTTTGGACGTATCCATAAGAGGATAGACCAAATCGGAAATTGAATATGCACCTGATCCACAAATTGCCCAACAAGAATAAGGCGTTGCCGGCGCAAAACAACCATGTGTACCGCTTATTGTGTAATTTATAAAATCGCCTGCAACTACCATATCAGTAACAGTATCCGTAAGGTAATTGACCGTAACCGTGCCATAAAGTGGTATTCCCACCTCGTTGTCACTTTCAATTATGTCGCCAGCATTCCAACTGAAAAGCTGCTGTTCTGTAGGATTAACAAAGTCTACCAGCTTAAACAGAGTTATATACACACTTGGCGCCAGACCTCCTGCACTGTTCACATAAATACTACCAAACGAGGAACGGTCTAAAAAGAAATCTAATCCGGGCCGATACGCGGAGTCAGGCTTATGATATGGAAATGTGTAAAGATCGAATACCTGCACAAAACCATTATTCTTACTTAGTATAATTGTAAAACTATCCAGGGGGTCTGTTGTGACAATCCCTAAACCATTTTGAGCGGTGATTAAAATAGTTTTTATAGAATCAACAGAAGACAGTACGGCCATCGTACCGGTTGATATTACAGTGGCTTTATAATACAGTCTGCTTGTGTCCTGGTAAAATACCCAACTGTCTCCAACGTTTGCCAATGTTTTTATGATGACAGAGTCATTCCAATAGCTGTCAAAAATAAAAGTGCCGTCACTTTTCTGCAAAACTCTTTTACCTAACCAACTCCCCCCGGACGAATCTAAAACAGGATAAACGCCCGGAACACCACTTATATAACTCCCCCTTGGTGTATGGAACGGATAATAAATAGTCGAACCACCCACAGTCCTAACTGAATCAATCCTTATACCCCTCAGGTATCCGTTGCCATTAATAAAATATTGCTTTACCCCACTTCGCAGACACTGGTAGTTTTGCCCTTCCGCAGAAAGACAAAACGCTAAAAAAAGAAACAATAATAGCAGATTTCTCATCGAAGTACATTGTATATTAAAGATACATATTTTTTCAATTCCAAACCTATTGCTTGCGGCAAGCCGCCCCCTGTGCAGTTGCTACTAAACTATTACATCCGTGGCAGGAGTAAGTAACTGTTACTCCTTCACAAACTTCCTCACCTCGGTGCCATTGATCTTTACAAGGTACATACCTGGCGGAAGAGTAGAGACATCCACGTTTACCTGTGATGAGTTGTACTCATGAGTGTACACAGTTTGGCCAATAAGATTTGATATACCGATGCTCTTTATCTTAGAATAAGAGGTTATGGTTAGCTCTGATGTAGCGGGATTAGGATAAATATTGGTCATATAGTTATTGTTAGTCACAATGACTCTTTCCTGAACACAAACGGGACATACGACTTCCCGTATCACATTATTGAATTCGTCAGAAATGTACAGGTTCCCGTATGAATCTAATGACAGGCCATCTGCGGCGGATATTTCCGCTTCTGTAGCCGGGACACCATCTATATAACCTTCAGTACCGTCTCCTGCTATTGTTGTGATAAGGCCACTGGACGACGATATCATCCGCACACGATAATTATCCCAGTCAGCAATATAAATGTTTCCGGCCGTATCTGTTTTCACATCCAGAGGCCTGTTTAGTTGGGCACCTACAGACGAGCTACTATCTCCGGAATAACCTGCTACGCCGGTACCTGCAATTGTGGTAATAATACCGGTAGCCTTCGTTATTTTGCGCAATGTACTGTTACCATATTCAGTAATAAGCAGGTTCCCGGAAATATCAAAAGCCAAACTGGAAGGCTTAAAGAGTTTGGCAGCAGTAGCCGGGCGGCCGTCACCGGAATATCCCGGTACTCCGGTACCTGCGAACGTGGAGATTATTCCCGTTGACATAGTCACTTTACGTATACGGTTATTTTCCCAATCAGCAATATATAGGTCCCCCGCACCATCAAAAGCTACAGCAGATGGATAATATAATTCTGAAGCAGTAGCGGCAACGCCGTCACCGGAATAGCCGCCGGTACTGTCACCTGCCACAGTGGTAATAATGCCAGTTGTGGCGTTTATCATTCGGATACGGTTATTGCCCTGGTCTGCAAAAAAGATATTCCCGGAAGCATCTAGGGTTATGCCATCAGGGGTGTATAAGTCAGCTGCTGTGGCAGGTCCCCCGTCGCTTGAATAGGCGCCACTGGTGGGGGCTAAGTAGCCACTACCAGCTATAGTACTTATATTACCGGTTGCATACGTCACTTTGCGGATACGGTCATTCCCATAATCGGCAATGTATAAATTGCCTGACGGATCTACAGCAATGCCTGCAGGTCCATAAAATCTTGCTACAAGAGCCTGACCGCCATCTCCAAAGAAACCTCCGATTCCGTCTCCGGCAATCGTGCTGATATAACCGGGTTGCGCCAAGGTAATGTTAGCTGATAACAAGCCATAGACAAAAAGGGAAACAAGTATTACGTAAGTTTTTTTCATCTTGCTTATATTAAAGGACATATACCATCCCAAACGGGTTACTAAACAAAGATACATACCAATTCATTCTATTTTACAAATAACTGCCTGCACATAACTATCAGGATGAACGAAGGTGTGGACGTCAGTCAAAGGGTTTGAGGTACTTACACGAAAGCAGGTTTTTTACCAAGGGGCATCACTGCTTCACAAACTTCCTCACCTCAGTACCATTTATCTTTACGAGGTACATGCCTTGCGGCAGGGTAGAGACATCTACGTTTACCTGTGGTGAGTTGTAAGATTGGGTGTACACTGTTTGGCCTAAGAGGTTGGTGATAGTTATTTGCCCTTCGGCTCCGCCCTGGGAGAGTGTATTTAATTGAATGGTGAAGGATGTGGTGGCGGGGTTTGGGTAGATATTGATTTTACCATGAGGACTTTGTAATTGGTTAATATCCAAATTCGCGAATTTAGAACAACTGGTGTCGTTATCTAAAAAAGATACAGGCGGTGAAAGAGGAGGAGTTATGCCATTACTTGAAAAACAGTACATAAGAGGTGCGCTGCATTCTACACAACGATTGTAATTCCCAATCAGGTAAACTGGGCTTTGAATACAGCCAATTCCTTCAATTACACAAATTGGGTCGCCACCATAAATCCCCGCGGGGATTGGCGGGAAATACCAAACTTTATGCCATACCGCATTAATTAATGTTGAATCAATTCTGATGACCGCAAATTGGTAATACGCAGTGGTAAATGTGTCTCCTAGAGTAAGATTGTAATCCATCAATAGGATATCTGAATCGCCCGTTAGATCCCTAACGTACACTTTGTTTAAAATAGTATCTTCTCTGACAAAGCCAAAACCGAAGTGTCTGTATTCAACCGAATCAACAGTGGAATCACCTATGAAAGAATAAGTATAATAGCGAAACAGCCAAGGTAAAGGAGCATTATATTCCGGCTGTAATTCCTTCCACACATTGCTCGTATCCATGAAATGTATTTTCTGTGCGGACAGTGATAATGAAAAACCGATACTCAGCAGTACGAGCAATATCTGTTTCATAGGCACTCTTAGTCTACTAAAGGTACATACTTCTACCCTCTCGTCCTCGTTTGTAACGAGGATGCCCCGGCGGCGCGTTTGCAACGCGCTTACAAAACCACTGTGTAACTGAGTCCCTCTCGTCCTCGTTTGTAACGAGGATGCCCCGGCGGCGCGTTTGCAACGCGCTTACAGAACCACTGTGTAACTGAGTTCAGTTACCCCGCTGGTAAATTGATGGGTAGTCAGCAGTTTCAGTTTTATTTTGTCTTTGATGCCTGTAAACAATGGAATGCCCCCTCTCGTCCTCGTTTGTAACGAGGATGCCCCGGCGGCGCGTTTGCAACGCGCTTACAAAACCACTGTGTAATTGAGCTCTGTTACCCCGCTGGTAAATTGATGGGTGGTCAATAGTTTCAGTTTTATTTTGTCTTTGCTGCCTGTAAACAATGGAATGCCTTGTCCAAGAATAACCGGATTAACAAACAACCAGTAGCCGTCTATTAAGCCCCTCTCGTCCTCGTTTGTAACGAGGATGCCCCGGCGGCGCGTTTGCAACGCGCTTACAAAACCACTGTGTAACTGAGTCCCTCTCGTCCTCGTTTGTAACGAGGATGCCCCGGCGGCGCGTTTGCAACGCGCTTACAAAACCACTGTGTAACTGAGTTCAGTTACCCCTCTCGTCCTCGTTTGTAACGAGGATGCCCCGGCGGCGCGTTTGCAACGCGCTTACAAAACCACTGTGTAACTGAGTTCAGTTACCCCGCTGGTAAATTGATGGGTGGTCAGTAGTTTCAGTTTTATTTTGTCTTTGCTGCCGGTAAACAATGGAATGCCTTGTCCAAGAATAACCGGATTAACAAACAACCAGTAGCCGTCTATTAAGCCCAGCTGCATGAGTGAATGTGTTGCCGTTGGGCTGCCAAAAAGCAGGATTTCTTTACCTGCCTGTTGTCTTATTTCATTTATTCTGCCGGCAAGGTTGTCGCTGATAATTGTTGTGTTGGCCAGGCTCGCGTCTTTCATTGTTTTCGACAGCACAATTTTGTGCGCCTTTTTATACCATTGCGAATGGTCTATGTCGTGTTTGCTGGCCTCTGGCTTGTCGCCCGCCGTAGGCCAGTAGCCTTCCATCATCTCATAAGTGGCCCGGCCGTATAATGCAGTGTCGGTTTCGCTTATCCGCTTACCAACATGATCAAAAATCTCTTCATCAACCTTGATCCAGTTCATTTCCCCGTTAGGCCCTGCAACAAAGCCGTCGAGCGATATGTGCATAAACGAAATTATTTTTCTCATGTGGTGCTGTTTTTTATTGTTGTGTATGGTTGGTTAGTGTCTTTTTACAATGAACGCTAGTGAGTAAATTTATGCAAATTTACATTCCTGATTGACATAAAATACGATTGTCGGGCTTTGTTGTAACATCAGCCCAGTTGTTCTGAATCAAATAGGATGCGATAAGAATAGGTGGAGTTCACAAGAGTTGCCCGCCTCTCCTGTTCGCGGCAGTATATTCAATGGCAGTTTAAGATACATAGTACATCTTCATCGCTCCCTTACCTTTTGCGTTTATCTCCCCTCTGTACGCACAGGTGAACTTGTCTTTAACCAACTCATACGTAGTCTGTGAAATATTTATCTTGCCCGGTTCGCTGTTTTGCTCCATACGCGCGGCTGTGTTTACGGTATCACCCCATATATCGTAAGCGAATTTTTTTACGCCTACAATTCCTGCAACAACGCTTCCACTATGTACGCCGATACGTATTTCAAAGGTCTTGTTTCCCATTCTTGCGGTCCGTTCACTAATAAAATTGTTTATTTCAATGGCTGCCTGCAGTATATGCGTTGCATGGTTTTCATCTGTAGCAGGCAGGCCGGCTACGGCAAGGTAAGCGTCGCCTATGGTTTTAATTTTCTCGACTTTGTACTTTGTTATTATTTCATCAAACGCTTTAAAGCAATTGTGCAGTTCACTGATAAGTTCCTGCGGATTCATTTGCTCGCCTGCCTGGGTGAAATTTACAAAATCAGTGAACAATACAGTTACGTTATCAAATTGCCTTGCGCCAGCCTGCCCGGTATTTTTAAGCTCTTCTGCCACTTCCGATGGCAGAATATTCAGCAAAAGGTCATCGCTTCTTTTCTTTTCGATGGTAAGCAGGCCATTGGTTTTTTTCTGTAAACGGTTGCTCCGGGAAACGATAATAATAACCAGGACCAGCAACAGAATACCGGCAATGTAAAATGCACGCTCATTTTTCTTTTTCTCCACAGCCAGCTTATCTATCTCTATCTGTTTGTCTTTAATATCCAGCGCGCGCTGAGTCTCCAGGTTAGTTATCTTTATATTATTGGCAGTCGAAAAAATCGAATCTTTTAACTTTGTGTATAACAGGTGGTCTTCATAGGCTTTTTTATAATCCTGAAGTAGTGCATCAGTTTTTGATAGATTATGAACGTCGGTAAGCCAATGGTCGAGGCTTTTTATTTCCTCATCAATAGCGATTGCGCTGTCAAGGTACAGTTTCGCTCTGTGAAGGTCGCTTTTGCTCAACGCATTATTTTCGGCTATTGCCTGCAAGGTGTCGCTTGCACGGCTCATGTATAAGTTGCCAATGCCTCCGTAACTTATAGCCATTCCTATTTTACTGCCTAGTTCTGTGTTTAATCTTAATGCCTCAAAAAAATATTTTAAAGCCTCATCATACTTATGCAGGTAGATGTATACATTGGCTATGTTCACCGTTTCTGTAGCTACTCTTTTTTTCAGTCCTGCTTTTTTACTTAATTCTAATGCTTTAAAGTATACATCCAGCGATTTCTGGTACTCGCCCATATCATCATATATATTACCCTGGGATCCGAGGCAGGCTGCCATACCTGGCGCGTCTCCCAGTTCCTCATATATCTTCATCGCTCTAAGCTGGTAGTCCAGTGCTTCCTGGTATTTACTCTCATCCCAGAAAACTATGCCGATATTCCCAAGGTTAATGGCTATCCGCGTTTTATCGCCTGTTTTTTCAGCCAGCTTCAATGATTTCATATCATATTCCAGCGCTTTTGCAAAATCGCTTAGCCGTTCATATATCAACCCTATATTTCCGAGCGCAGCCGACATGCCCTTTTCATCTTTAATAGCTTCAAATACTTTCAGCCCTTCGCCTAAATGTTCAAGCGCAGCCGGATAGGCCGCTTTCGTGTAGTAATTACTGCCAAAGCGTACATGCGACCAGCCAATGCCAGCGTCCCAGTTTAGCTTCCTGGCAAGCTCAAGGCTCTGTTGCGCATATTTTAAACCTTCGTCGGGATTAATGAGATAATAACCAAATGACAACTCATAAAGAAGCTTAACCTTATCGGTATCTTCCTTATCCCGGTATGGGCCGGCAAGCTCTTTTATAAGCGAATCAACACGGGCCTGACCTTGTAGCTTAGCGGCGATTTGTAATGAGCTAAGCATTATACATAGTACCAGTGTGCACGCTATGTACCGTTTCATGATGGCAAGGTATAAATAGTTCTCTATATTTAATAAGTGGCTGGCAAAGGTGAAATGAAGCAACGCAAAATGTGCATGTAAATTACCTCAACTGCCCTGACTACTCTATTAAGTACCCCACTCGTCCTCGTTTGTAACGAG
>Ga0206890_1119_pt1 | contig 24060 bp, 23 predicted proteins | sample Alteio_BWOrgHeat_58_FD_152960 | JGI IMG/M metagenome (GOLD analysis project Ga0206890, IMG submission 152960) | Enriched cells from forest soil in Barre Woods Harvard Forest LTER site, Petersham, Massachusetts, United States - Alteio_BWOrgHeat_Nextera6 ... | reverse complement strand
GTGAGCACGCGCCAGTTTGTTGATCAGCGCTGGGGTACAAAAAATGCCATCACGCTGGATGATCCCCGTTTCGGGATGATCGAACTCCGCGCTTTCGGCACGTTCGCTTACCGCGTTACGGACGGCGGCAAGTTCATCAAGGAAATAGCCGGTACAGAGGCCGAATATACCACCGAGGAAATTAACGGCCAGTTGCGCAGCCTTATCGTCAATAAGTTTACCACTGCCATCGGCTCGGGCAATATCCCTATTGATAAAGTGGCGGCCAGTGTTGAAGAGCTTTCCCAGCTTTGCCAGGATAAGCTGAATGAAGATTTTAATAATTACGGCCTGAAGGTCACTAAGTTTATTGTTGAGAATGTTTCGATGCCTGATGACATCAAGAAAGAGATTTTTGACTATTCCCGCTTAAATCACATTGATATGCAAAAGCTGACACAGTTTAAAACTGCCAACAGCATTGAAACTGCAGCAGCAAATGAAGGAATAGGTGGAGTTGGCACAGGCATAGGTGTAGGTATGGGCATTGGTAACATAGTTGCAAACACCATGGGTAACGCCGTAGCCAATATGGGGCAGCAGCAAACCAATGCAACAGGCGGCCCTCCTCCTTTACCGCAAGCCGTTCAGTTCTATGTAGCGGTCAATGGTCGGCAGGCAGGCCCATTCGGTGCGGAACAGTTGACCCAAATGGTGCAGGACGGCGCATTGAAAAGAGAATCAATGGTATGGAAAAACGGCATGACCGGCTGGGCACAGGCATCTGCGCAATCCGAACTTGCTTCATTGTTTAATGATCAACCCCCACCATTGCCCGGAGCTTAATAATTACCTTATCACATTTCCCTTTTTAATGAAAATGAATAAACTACAGATAAAAAAAACCTTGTTGCTGGCAATAGGGCTTTGTTTGAGTAATCTTGTTGTTTTAGCACGTTCCGGTGGCGGCGGCGGGCATGGCGGTGGTGGACATAGCGGTGGCGGCGGTGGCCATGGCGGCGGGTTCGGTGGTGGAGGCTTCGGTGGGGGCGGCGACCTGGGCATTACTTCCATAATCATTATCATTATTATTATAATCTTGATATCCAGGGCAAGCAAGGCGAGAGGGGCCGGTGGCAGCGGTGGCGTTTTAGATACCCTTTTTGAAGGTGGCTCAGAAGATAATCAGGTGCAGTTTGCCGAAAGAAATATCCAGGCACTTCCTTTTCCTGAAGGTTTAACCAGGGAAAAGGTGGTCACTTCATTTATGGAAATGCAGAAAGCCTGGCAAGAGCAGGATCTGAGCAACGTACGCAAATGGATATCGGATGGGGTGTACCAGCGGTATATTGCCCAGTTTGCCATGATGAAACAGCTTAACCAGAAAAATTACTTGAGCAATATACAGATATCCGATATTACCGTGACCAATATTGCTAATGACGGCAATTATCAAACTGCCGATGTAGCTATTAGTTTTTCTATGAATGATGAGTTCTTGTCTGACAAATACCCTGCGTTCAACGAATCGTTTATGGGCGATAGTGATACCGAATACTGGACTTATATAAAAAGATCAGATGCCAAAGCTCATAGCGTCGATCTGTACCATACCAATAATTGTCCGAACTGCGGGGCCTCGCTCGAAAACAATTTGGGAGAGGTGAGCCGTTGCTCCAGTTGCAATACATTGACCAACAATGCCGAGTACGATTGGATCTTAAGTGAGGTTACCCAGGCAGATGACTATAGTACGGCCAGTGAAAGTATATTGCTGGAAGACGAACATCTGAAAGAGCTTGTAAAGAACGACCCTTTATTCTCAATCCAGCGTATGGAGGATATCGCATCCAATGTATTTATGCAGATAATGGATGTGATGACCGAAAATAACACTAAAAAGCTTTCGCGCTTCGCGACGCCGGAGATAGCAGCTAAAATATTGCAGATGAAAGCAAACATGGGCAGTTTTGTTTTCGACAGGTTGTACCTGAATGACGTTACCCTGAGCAACTATGATACAGATAATGATAAGCTGAATTTATCATTTGATATGATAGCCAGCTACCAGCGTATACAAATCGGCGACAGGTTGAGGATGCTTGACGGTGAGATATCAACTCATCAATTCTCAATTGTCTTATCAAAAGATCTTGCTGCACTTAATAAGCCTGCAAAAGAAATTGCGTTCAGTTATGAATGCGCGAATTGCGGTGCACCTTATAACGATACCACCAATGATACCTGCAGCTATTGCGATGCTCCGGTGGTGGATACTTCTAAGAACTGGGTGCTCACACGTTTTAATGCGTATTGAAACCCCAAAGCCCCGACTATTTAATATTTAGCTGAGCACTACCTGGTAAAAGCCGCTTGCCATAGCAAGCGGCTTTTTGGCTTTCAAATTAAAATAATCAAAACATTTTAGTTGTAATGGACTTATTATTAATGAAAAGCATTAATAACTAAAAAACATCGACCATGAATTCATTATTGTATATCGTAGCCGTAATTCTCATCATCGGGTGGGCATTGGGCGTATTTATGTATTCCGTAGGTGGACTGATACACATACTACTGGTTATCGCCATAATTGCTATAATTTTAGGCCTCATCAGAAGACCAACGGCCATATAGATCAAAATCATTTCAATAAAAAAGCCATCTTGAAAGGTGGCTTTTTTATTGGGTTCAATTTTACGCGCCCTTTTTGGTTTTAAGGCTCTGCATTAATTGACCATAAAGATCGTCGCTTGTTGTTGTATGCGGTTTAAGCTTTTTGATGGTCGGGCGTTTTCCCTTGGCTTTTGCCTGGATGATTTTTAGTAACTCTTCGTGGTAATCATCCTTAAATTTCGATACGTCAAAATCCTCGGCATATTGGTTGATCAGCGCAAGGCCCACATCAAGTTCCTTTTTGCTTACTTCAATATCATCATCAATATTCAACTCCTCCGTGCTGCGTATTTCCTGCGCAAAGCGGATACGGGTTACTACCAGCACATGTTCAACCGGGTGGATGATGCATAAATTCTCAGTGGTACGTAATACAAATCTGCCCAGCCCTGCTTTTCCCGATTTTTTCAGGGCCTGTAATAACAGTGCATAGGCTTTATTCTTTTTTGTATCCGGTTCAGTGTAGTATGAAGTTTCATAATACATGGGGTTTACATCGGCAATGTCCACAAAGCTTTCAATCTCAATCACCTTGCTTTTTTCGGGAGCAGCATCCTCAAAATCACGTTCCTCCACCACCACATACTCGTCATTAAGCTTGTAGGCCTTTACAATTTTATCATAAGGAACTTCCTTGTGGGTGGTCTCATTAACACGTTGAAAACGAATGCGCGAATGGTCGCGCCCATCAAGCATATCCAGATCGAGATTGCTCGATTGCACGGCAGAATATAATTTTACCGGTATATTAACCAGCCCAAATCCTATTGAGCCTTTCCATATTGATCTCATAACTAAGTAGTTTATACATCTAATATAACTATGAAAGCGCTCAATCGTTTTTAAAAATCCGCTTCAAATCAATTAAATTGAAAAATTATATAATTTTTTTAACATAACGTTTGCAACGTACGTTTTTAATACATACCTTTGATTTATGATGTTGACTAAAAAAGATTTTACCAGGGAATTGGTACCCACAAAAACGGAATTGGATGTGTTGCAGGTATTGTGGCAGTATGGCCCGTCGACCGTTCGCTTTGTGCATGATAAGCTGAATGAGCAAAAGGAAGCGGTAATTTATACCTCTACCTTGAAACTGATGCAGGTGATGAAAGAGAAGGGCATGCTGGATCGTGATGAAACAAATATGAAGCATGTTTACAGCCCGGCAGTAGCAGAGGAAAAGGTGAAGGGTAATTTATTGGGCCGTTTTGTTGATTCGATGTATAATGGTTCAGCGAGTAGCCTGATGCTTGCCCTGCTGGACAATGATAAAACATCGGAAGCGGAATTGAAGAAGATAAAGGAATTACTGAATAACCTGGGTAAAGCCAAATAATTTAACGATGCACGCATCTTTAACAGGCATATTGGATAAAATGATCTCAGCATTTAGCTGGATGCTGATCCATTCGCTATGGCAAGGTTTATTTTTGGCGATTATTGCCGGGGCTGTGTTAATGCTGAATAAAAGATCGAGTGCTGCCCGCCGCTATAATCTTGCGCTTGGTTTGTTTTTTGCATTTACTTCCATGTGCATTTTCACCTTTATTTGGGAATGGAAACATATATCGTCGCAAACCATAGTACCGCCATTTGCCGGGACTATAGGCGCAAACGTTTCGGCACTCCTTTCCGGAAATGTTCATAGTTTGAAACAGTTAGTTAAAACTTTTACCAATTATTTTTCAGTCAATGCACCCATGATCGTTATGGTGTGGCTTGTTTTCTTTCTGTTCAAGAGTGTAAAAATGATTGCCTCACTGGTTTATAACCAGCGTATAAGGACCCAGCAAATCTATGAACCCTCTGATTTTTGGGCCGATACGGTAAAAAAGTTCTCTGAGAAATTACAGATCAGCAAACCCGTCAGGCTGTTGCAATCAGGCTACATCAAAATGCCTGTGGTGATCGGTCATTTAAAGCCTATTATTTTGATTCCGGTGGGTTTAATGGCGGGCCTGCCAACTGAACAAATAGAAGCTATCCTGCTACATGAGCTGGCGCACATTCGTCGCAACGACTATTTCATCAACTTCTTACAGAACATTGCCGAGGCGGTCTTTTTCTTTAATCCAGGTTTATTGTGGATATCATCGTTGTTGAGAGAAGAGCGCGAAAACTGTTGTGATGATATGGCCCTGGCTCAAACGCAAGACAAACGCGGTTTTGTGCAGGCGCTAATCAGTTTTAAAGAACTTGAATTATATAGCACAAATTATTCCACTGCCTTTCCCGGTAAGAAGAACTACCTGTTGCGCAGGGTTACCCGGATAATGGACAGCAAATACGAATCGCTTGGCTTTGGTGAAAAGATGTTTTTTATGGCTGGTATACTGGCACTTTGCGTAGTGATGACCACTGCTACCGTAGCGCAGATAAAGGATCGTGCTATAGCAAAGGTCTTACGTGCGAGTCATATCATTGCATATGCAGTACCGCCAAGAGAATTGGTTGTGGCGCAACCACCGGCTAAAAATGCAATGGGATGGGCTGAGCATACGAGAGCATCCATCCGCAGGAAAAAAATGACGATGAGCATTGTCGGCATAAGGCATGAGCCGGTGCAATCGCGAGCTGTTGCACCTTCGTCACCATCAATACCTGCACCGCCGGCAACCGCCGCGGTTAAGCAAACACTTAGCGAAAAGGAACAAGCCGCGGCCGATAAATTACAGGGACTGCGCGACCAGTTAGAGGCTAAAAAGCAACAGGAAGATGCACTGCGGGATCAGGAACAGGCCAGGAAAGACCAGGAGCAAGCCCTGCGCGACCAACAACAGGCGCGTTTAGATCAAATCCAAGCGAAAAAAGACCAGGAACAGGCGCGCCTTGACCAGATACAAGCAAAGAAGGACCAGGAACAAGCTAAAAATGAGGCCAGGGCGATATCGGAAAAACAAAAGGCCGATAAGGCGTTACAGGTAAGAGTACAGGCAAAAGTCGCAAAGGAGGAAACAATGGCAAAAAGCTCCAGTGTAAGTGTACAAGAATAAGTAATATCCGGCCACGGCACGGTAAAGGGAATGCGCATCCCAAAACTGTTAACCAGGCTATATTATAAATCAATTTATCATTTAATTTTAAAAAAATCCGCTTTGGGTGGGGTGGCCTTGTATTGCTCCAATCTGAGTATTCTAAATCGACAAAAAATGAAAACAAATTATTTGAAATGCAGCATGCTGTTACTGGCTGCATCATTAACCATAAGCGTAAAAGCACAAACGGCCAGCCCGGCAAAAACCGCGGAAAACATCCATTTATTTAACGATTTCTCCCACGAGGAAAATGGGAAAATGGTTGGACACGTAGCAGCTACTGTGAACGGTAAGGAATATCGGCTGACCTTCATTAACGAAAAAATGAGTAAGCTGAACATAGATGGCGATGACATCCCCGCTGCTAACTGGGGCAAGTATGAAAGTGCTATCGCCTACGTTCGCGAAGAAATGAGAAAGCAGCGTGCACGTAACGAGGAGCAGGCCAAAAAGAATGCCGAACAAGCGAAGCTGAATGCAGTACAGGAGAAAAAGAACAAGGAGCAGGAAGTACTAAACCTGGAGCAGGGAAAGAAGAACGCTGAACAGGCGGAACGCAATGCCATACAGGCAAAAAAGAATGAAGAGCAGGCACAATTAAACCGCGAACAGGAAAAAAGAAATGCCATACAGGTAGCGAAAAATCACGAACAGGAAAAGCTCAATGAAATACAGGCTGTAAAAAACGCGGAACAGGCAAAGGCAAATGAGCAGATGATAAAAGACATTACCGAAGACCTGGTTAGTGACAAACTCATACCTGATGCCACCAGTCTGCATGAGTTCGTATTTAACCCGGAAGGTATGAGCATAAACGGTGTAAAGCAGCCCTATGAGGTATTCAAAAAATATAAGGCAAAATACAGCAAAGTTTTTGATGGCAATTTCAAATATTCAAAAGACGGGATAACCACAGGTAAATAAAATCCAACTTACAATGAAAACAAATTATATAAAAAGCAGTATAGTGTTCATGGCCATATTGGCCGCAACTATCAGCGTAAAAGCACAAACATCAGATTCAACAAAGCATAAATATTATGCTGACCGATATAATAATTCGGATGAGATCAGAACCACTACCCAGGGCAAGGTGGAAAGGATTCGCACCAACTGGAAGGACACTTATTACGAGTTTACGATTGTAAATAATAAAATGACCACTCTTTATGTAGAGGGCGAAAAGATAGCTCCGGCAAATTGGGGGAAATATAGTGCTGTGATAGCGGACATGCGTGAGCAGATCAGAAAGGACAGGATACAGGCTAAAAAGGACCAGGCACAAGCACGTTTAGACCAGGTACAGGCCCGAAAAGATCAGGAACAAGCTCGGCGCGACCAGGCACAGGCCAGGATTGAACAAGAACAGGCTGGCAGAGACCTGATACAAGCTAAGAAAGACCAGGAGCAAGCTGTGCGGGATCAGGAGCAGGCTCGCCTTGACCAGATACAAGCCAAAAAAGATCAGGAAGAAGCCGCAAGGGATCAGGAAGGGGCAAAACGCGACCAGGAGCAGGCACGTTTAGACCAGATACAGGCCAAAAAAGATCAGGACGAAGCACGCAAAGAGCAAGAAATGGTAAAGCAAATGATAGCCGAGCTGGTTGCTGATAAAATAATACCTGATGCAGAAAGCCTGCGCGACCTTACGTTAGACTCGGATGAAATGACCGTTAACGGAGTTAAGCAGCCGGATGATATATTTAAAAAGTACAAGGAAAAGTATCGTCACTTTGCCACAGGCCATTTCTCTTATGGCAGCGGGCCGGGTGGGGGTCAACATAACGGAATACATTTCAGTCATATCAGCGAATAATAAAAATCAAAAAAATGGTTGGCTATTGCATTGCTATTTTTTTAACGCTGTGTACAACAGTGCTCTTCATCTTTAAATCAGGTAGAAGGTAGCCTGGTATTGCCAAACTGATCGAAGTTGTGTTCTTCACAACTTCGATCTAAAAATGCATTAAGCTTTCAGCTTAACCTGCAAACCAATAGCAAACATTATATTTATTAAATCACCTGAATTTATTATTTTTCGGGTTGATAACCGTATAATGCTATTGTGAGAAAAAATCCCTTGCTAACCTATAGCTTTTTATTGCTGATCGCAGTAATAGCAACCTACTCTAATCATTTTTATAATGGATTCCATTTTGACGACGCGCATTCCATTATGGAGAATACCAATATCCGTACACTTAAAAATATCCCGCTTTTTTTTAAGGATGGCACCACCAGCAGCATCCTGCCTCAAAACCAATCCTACCGCCCGGTCACAGAAACATCACTGGCACTGGATTATTGGCTGGGTGGCGGTTATAATCTGTTTTACTTTCATATCTCCACCTTTATCCTCTTCCTGGTGCAGGGTTTATTGATGCTGATACTGTTTAACAAGGTGCTTGGTTTTTCTTCGGCAAATAAGAATACCGGGTATGTGGCTCTATTTGCCGTGGCCTGGTACATGCTGCACCCTGCAACTGCCGAAACTGTCAATTATATTATAGCCCGTGCCGATGTGCAATCAACGCTCGCTGTGGTGGTAGCTTTAGTCCTATATATCTACTCACCTTTTTGCAGGAAGACGTTTATTTACCTTATCCCTGTGGGCTTAGGCGCCCTGGCAAAACCACCTTCTGTAATGTTTGCTCCTATTCTGTTCTTTTATATTTTATTTTTCGAAGAGAAGATCAGCCTAATGGATATCTTTAAAAAAGCGCATCTAAAACAACTGTGGAACAGCATCAGAAAAAGCTTACCGGCATTTATTTTCTGTGCCCTGATGTATATATGGATCGACAGGCTCACCCCAAAAACCTGGCAGGCCGGTGGTAACTCGCCCATACAATATCTCATCACGCAGCCATACGTGATCCTGCATTATTTTGGAACATTTTTTTTGCCAACGGGCCTCAGCGCTGATTCAGACTGGGTACCATTGAAAAGCATCATGGATGCCAGATTTTTTATTGGATGCGCGTTTATCCTGACGATGTTTGTTACGGCCTTTTATACTTCAAGATCAGCATTGCTTCGCCCTATAAGCTTTGGCATTTTATGGTTCTTTATTGCCCTGGTACCTACTTCAAGCATTATCCCCTTAGCCGAGGTGCTTAATGATCACCGCATGTTTTTCCCCTTTGTGGGATTAACACTAAGTGTAAGCTGGTCGATTGGATTGATCCTTATAAAATTAAGCCAGGGACTTGATTTCACAGAATTAAAATATAAGGCTTTAATAATAGTACCCGTTTTGATATTGCTTGGTACCTGCGCCTATGGTACGTACAAACGCAATGAGGTTTGGCATTCAGAAGAAAGTTTATGGTTTAATGTGACTGTAAAAAGTCCGAAGAATGGCCGCGGCCTGATGAATTATGGTATAATTAAGGTAGATGAGGGTAAATATGCCGAAGCTGAATCATATTTTAACAGGGCCTTGCAACTACTACCCGCTTACTCCTTTATCTATGTAAATATAGGCGTGCTAAAGGAGAAGACAGGAGATAATATAAGCGCAGAAAACAATTATTTAACCGGGATCGAACTTGGTGGTGTTTACCCCAGTCACTTCTTTTTATATGGGCAGTTTTTGTATCACCAGGCCCGTTTTATTGAGGCCGAAGTAATGCTTCAGAAATCAATAGCATTATCCAATTCCTACCTGGAGCCGCGCCAGGTTTTAATGAAGACCTATGAGCTACTCGGCCAATGGGATCAATTAAAAGCCCTGGCAATTAGCACATTAAGAATAGCGCCTGAGAATGCGGATGCTTTAGCCGCGTTTGAATGTGTCGAAAAAAGAAAAACCAGGGCAGAGATAGCTGCCGATAACATCAAAACAGCGCCAACAGCCGAAAAGTATTTAGCACTAAGTAATGATTACTACCAGGAAGGGAAATACCAGCAATGTATTGTAGCAGCCGAACAAGCTATTATATTGAAATCCAATTATGCCGAGGCCTATAACAACGTGGGTTGCGGATACAACGCATTGGGTCAGTATGATAAGGCAGCTGAGGCATTACAAAAAGCACTCTCGCTAAAACCTGATTACGAATTGGCCAAAAACAATTTGATAATGGCAAGACAACACCGTAACCTGGTGCCAGACGCTATTAGCGGGAAACCACCTACTGCAGAGGAATATATTAACCAAAGCCTGCAATATTACAACCAGAAGCAATATGAATTATGCATAGCCGCATGTGTAAGCGCCTTGCAAATCAAACCGGATTACGATCTGGCTTATAACAATCTTTGCGCAGCCTACAATAAACTTGGCGAATGGGACCAGGCTATTGAAACGGCAAACAGGGGTCTGAAGATCAATCCCAATAACGAGCGGATCAAAAATAACCTGGCAGAAGCTGTCAAAGGCAAGAAATCAAGTCAGAAAAAATAATACTCAGTCTTTCTTTTTAAAGAAGAATACCTTTATATCCGGCTTCGAAGCATGTATGATTGGCTTCATTAAGGTTAGGGCTGATGTTAGTATCCTTGCCTTAAACCTGCTCATTCCCTTATCTGCCATGATCCTTTCCTTCAGGCTTGGAAAATCCAGGGATTCAAGGTTCAGGGCATTCACTTCTGACAAGCCATGTTTACTGAGAAGCATCCCCATGTTTTTATCATTAAAGTAATTCATGTGTGGGCTATGGAAATCAAACTGCCAGAGCCTGGTCAAAAAACTATTGATACCAAACTTGTGCAGCAGGGTTGCAGCTTGATAAAAGAATCCCGTACTCATAGGCAGGTTAATAATGATCATGCCATCTTTATTGATGTCCTTTTTCAAATTTTCCACTAATCCGTTGATATCCGGAATATGTTCAAACACATCATTAAAAATGATAAAGTCGAAGCCATCCGGCTGCTCCACATTTACTTCCGGGTAAAATCCATATAAAATGTCAAGCTGGTTTTCCTTGTGGTAGCCTTCATATATCTTTTCGGGCTCAATGCCAATGCAGCTAATGTTATTTTCCTTACAGGCTTGCAGCCACCATCCATTTCCACTGCCTATTTCAAGGCCTTTTATCGATTTTATCCCTTCGCCATAATATTTCTTCAGCTCCTCAATTATCGTCGCAAAATTCCTGACCCGCAGATTTTTCAGACCGATATCCCGCGAATCTGATTCCAGGTTCGATTGGAATGAGTATTCAAACCGGGCGTCGGAATTGTAAAGGTCGCAGTTTGAGCATTTGTAGACATTAAACTTTAGCCGGTATTTTAATTTTAAATGTTCACCGCAAACCGGGCAGGATAAATGAGTCATCTGATTTGCTTTAGCTTATTTAGTTTTATCATCCAAATGCTTGTTGAACTGCTCCTTTAACAAAGCAATTTCCTGGGCCAGTTTCTTATTATCATTATGCAGTTTTGAAGCAACTACACTTAAATGCAATAGGTAGATCAGTATCGCGAAGATAAATCCGGTAAAAACCAGGTTAGGCGCCTGGTAAACACCGGTCAATCGCGCCAGCACTTCGAGGCCGTTTCGCCAGAAGGAAAACAGCATTAAAAAGATGGTACATATCACCCATACAATGGCATACTCCTCCCTCAATTTGCCTTTAATTATGAGGCGGGAAATGTACAGGATAAACAAAACATTGGCGATAATGGTGATGATCTGTATTTTGGCCATATTGATCAGGATTTACGAATGAATGAAAATAACATTGCCAGGCTTACTTTGATTGTGTAATATAACGAACTGAAGTGGCGAATAGAAGATTGACCACCCAACCGGTGACTCATGATCACCGGGACCTCCATAATTTTTAAGCCGGCCTTTGAAAAGCTAATCAATGATTCCGGTTCAGGGTATTCATCGGGGTATCTTGCCGCTGCAACCTCAATAGCGGCACGGTCAAACAGCCTGAACCCCGAAGTGCTGTCGTAAATATGCAAGCCGGTAAAAAGCCGGTTAAGCCAGTGAAAATATTTGATGCCCATTCTGCGGACAAAGGATGATTGAAAGCCCTCCTTCTCCAAAAATCTTGAACCGATCACCACATTTGCCCCTGTTTCAAGATGGAACCTGATCATCTTTTCCAGCTCCTTTGGTGGATGCTGCCCATCGCCGTCCAATTGTATGGCGAGGCTGAAGTTATTATCGCGGGCATAAAGGATACCTGTTTGCACCGCCCCGCCAATGCCAAGGTTTACCGGGAGATCGATCACCGTGGCATTATGTTTTTTAGCGACCGCAGATGTATTATCTTTCGAGCAATCATTGATCACCAACACCTCCAGCTGATAACCACCCGGCAGTTTAGTTTGCCGTAGTTCATCTAATACCATCGGCAGCGACGCCTCTTCGTTATAGCATGGGATTACAATTAAAACTCTGTCAGGCATTTTTTGCTACCGGTATTTCAGCTGATTAAAATAGTGTTAAATAATCAAGGTGAAAATAGCTTGTTTTTTGCAAAAAAATGCAAAGATAACCTGTCCTATTTTCAGGTCCGAAGGACCCAAATGGAAGTGTTCCATTTAGAGAGTGGAACATTTGGAACACCCGGAACACTGTATCGTCCTGAAAAAAGTTTACACTTTTGATGAATAATCCTGTTGTGAATTTACACTTTATTTTAATCCGGGAACAGCTTTACACTTTTAGTACTCAACTGTTCCACCCTAAACAACAAATCAACCGTCCATGACCACCTCCTTTGCTGCTGTTTTATAATAGCTCTTCCATCTGCGCCTTATCTCCCCGGTTTTGCTATGCGCCTGTTCAGGGGTCAGCATATCCACACTGCTGTGCGGACGATGACGGTTATAAATATCAATAGCTGTTATTACAGCCCGGTTTGCTTGTTTAAAGCTGGGATATATCTCTTCTAACAGTTCTTGTTTAAGAATGCCGTTCACCCGTTCTGCTATGGCGTTATCCCTGGGATCTCCGCTTTGGGTCATGCTGATTCCGATGTTATGGTTATTCAACAGTTTGATATAAGCTGACGAACAGTATTGTGATCCCCTATCTGAATGATGCAGCAGCGGCTGATCACTTGTTCTTCCTTTAACAGCCATCTCTAAAGCTGCTACCGGTCCATCCGTGGCCAGCTCATCGCTCAACCGGTAACCTACGATCTTATGACTGTAAACATCCGTTACCAGGCTCAGGTAGGCAAAGCCTTTGGACAGGTTAATATAGGTAATGTCACTTACCCATAACTCTTCTGCCCGGGTGACATTAAACCCTTTTACCAGGTCAGCATACTTTTTTAAACGATGCCCGGAAAACGTTGTCCGCGGACGGTTCATCCGCCTGCGCCTGATCAGCAGACCGTTCACTCTTAACAATTCAAAGAATACATCCCTGCCGATACAGAGCCTATGGGCTTCCATAAATGGCTGCAGCAGCACCAATAGCTTGCGTGCTCCCAAACGGGGTTGCAGCCTGCGGTGATGCAGTACCTGCTGGATAAGCAGGTCTTCTTTCAATGTACGGCTGATCACTCCGGTACGGTACTGATAATAAGCCTGTGTGGTATAACCAAGCAGCCTGCAAAGCTCACGCAGCCCGCGTAAGCGGCCCTGCATCATGTTCATGACTGCCTGGTGCCAGACTTTTTTCTGATATCTACGCCCAGCTCCTTAATGGCGATATCGATCACTGTATTCAGGAGTTCGTTCTTTAACCGCTCTTTGCGAAGGGCTTCCTTTAAGCTCTTTACATCATCCGGCATGGCTTCTTCCTGTACTGCCTCTTCTGCCCTTTGTCCTGATTGCTTTTCCTGGTTTTTCTTGATCATCCGGTAAATCCGCGTATGGCCCATTCCATACTTTTTACCTAAGGTACGACAACTCAGGCCTAATACCTGGTAGTCGTGCATGATTTGTGCTGCTTGCTTTTTGTCCATTTGTTTACAATTTATTGTGTAAACCTATTTCAGGACAACACACACTTTGGAACACCTCCGCAGGAGTCCTTTGGACCGCAATAGTTAAAAGAATCTTGTTTTGATTAACCCAGAAAATGCCCCTCTCACATGTTTATTTATTCACAAGCAATATCTGTATCGGGTTTACTCCTGTTGCTAGCGTATACTCCAGTTTCCCGGCTTTATCAAAGACATATAGTGAACCGTTTGCGGTAGCGTCGTTATTTTTAGCATCCCCAACAAATACTTCCCCTGTCGCAGGGTTTACAGTCAAACTATAGGGGCTGATGAGGGGGGTTCCATCGGTTATAAAATTTGTGTAGAGATGCGTTTTTGTATTAAAGGCCATGAGTTTAAGGTCATCAATAAAAAAATATACAAAATCTCCCACTATAGCTAGTGGGATGCCGCTCCCAAATCTGATACTGCGCGGTTGTTGTTCCTGCGACTGAAATATTATCTTATCCGTTTTGCTGTCAATAACAGTAATTCCTCCATTAAAATTAAAAACCGGGTAATTGGGTGGCAATGGATCGGGATACTGAAAATCATCATCGAATGGTGACAGCACATATACATTCCCATTAGCATCGGCAGCCACACCCGATGGCCCGTGTATAACAAGTATGGTTTTGATTACAGTTAACGTGGTCAGGTCAATTACCGACACTCCATTATCTACTACGCTTCCATTGGCCACATATAACTTATCCTGAGCCACTGCTATCCCTCCCGAATAGCCTATATAGCCCAGGCTTATCTTTTTCGTTATGCTGCATGTGGCTGTATCAATTACTGCTACTATTGAGTCATAACTCGTTACAAGGGCCTCTCCTTTATAAAAAGTGATATGCTGGCCTTGAAAGTTAACCTGTTTAACCAGCTTACTTGTTTTAGGATCAACAATATCAATTGTATATCCGCCAACGATGTACATTTTTGAACCATAAACTTGTATATCGTTCCCATAAAAATCCGGATGTGGTCCGTTAGCTACACCATACTGGTCGGGGACCAGCGTTTTTGAAGCAATATTGTAATAGGTTAAGGTAGCCTTACCTATCTCAAATTCACCCTGGTTTAGTACATATATACCACCAACCGGGTTAACTGTTGGGTTGATTACTTTAGGAGCTACCTTGTCCTTATGGCACGAAGCAAGTACCGTTAACCATACAAGCGCAATAAAAATGGGATGGAATTTTAATATTTTCATGATATCTTGATTTTCAAATGGTCATTTAAAGAGAGGCTTGTAATAGGGCGCAGGATAGGGTAAATTATATCACCACGTAAAAATTAAAAAGTGAAGCGACACGATACAGTATTTTACACGAAGAGAGGAAATTACTTGATGAAGTATGATTAATACTCATGTCCAGCGGCCCGGCAGGTTTATTAGCTATTAAAAAAATTGCAAATGAACTAAGCTGACTCTGCCTAAAACGGGTCAATGGACTGATAATTCATTTTTGGGCGTATCCCTGGCGGGCCGGGCTGTACACTCATACTACTCCAAAGGAGTCCCTTCGGGACCCGGGCATTGGTCACAGGCCGGTATCAGTTACCATCCCTTACGCTAACGTGCGGTTGAAAACTGTAAACAAGAAGTTCATGAATTACGCTCAGATAAAAGCGGTCGCAATGGGGGTATAAATATTAATTGTAAAGCGTAGCTCACCATGATCCCGTTGGCTTTTTACGACTGGTCAAAAAGTTAGAAAAGGCCTGCAATGGTTAATTGCTCCCGGCTGAATTCTTTTTTTGGCGCGACAGCATTACCCAAACCACAATGGCAAAGGAGATCATTAACACAGATGAGGAGGCTGCAACAACGATACGCCAGGTTTCGTGCTTCTCGATGCCACGAAAAATACTATTCACATTAGCTGCTATCGCTACTATAAGCATGATAGCAGGGATAATTAATTTCTTTTTTACTGAATCCATTATACTAAGATATAAAAAATGAAAATTAAAAAAGCCCGGAATTAATATTCCAGGCTTTAAAAGTCCCTCTCCTTTGGAGAGGGATATAGGGTGAGGCTTATTTACTTACGTACATCACTTCCTTAACCGCCTTGATCACTCTTTCAGGGTTTGGCAGGTATTCTTGTATCAAAGTTGGTGCATATGGCAATGGCACATCGCCGCCCATGATGCGCAGGATAGGAGCATCCAGGTAATCAAAGGCATCTTTTTGCACTTTAAAGGCAACTTCAGTAGCGATTGAACCCAAAGGCCAGCTTTCTTCAACGATCACCAAACGGTTGGTCTTTTTAACCGAATTAATTACAGTTTCATAATCAATAGGGCGCACAGTGCGCAAGTCGATTACTTCGGCATGGATACCTTCTTTTTCCAGTTCGGCGGCAGCGGCATTAACCACTTTCATGATCTTACCAAAACCAACCAGGGTAACATCCGAGCCTTCTTTGGTCACATTAGCTTTACCAAGCGGAATATAATAGGTTTCTTCGGGCACTTCGCCTTTATCGCCATACATTAATTCCGATTCCATGAAGATCACCGGGTCAGGGTCAAGAATAGCTGATTTTAAAAGTCCCTTTGCATCGGCAGGGTTTGATGGCACAACCACCTTTAAACCCGGACAATTAGCATACCAGTTCTCAAAGCATTGGCTGTGCTGCGAACTTAACATACCCGCATTCCCGGTAGGACCGCGGAACACGATTGGCACCGAAAACTGCCCTCCGCTCATCGACATGATCTTGGCTGCGCCGTTGATGATCTGGTCGATAGCTACCAGTGAGAAGTTGAAGGTCATGAACTCAATGATCGGGCGCAGGCCATTCATAGCCGAACCTATGCCGATCCCGGCAAAACCCAATTCAGAGATGGGGGTGTCAATCACGCGTTTAGCCCCAAATTCATCCAGCATACCCTGGCTTACTTTGTAGGCGCCGTTATATTCGGCAACCTCTTCACCCATCAGGTATATCTTATCGTCCTTACGCATCTCTTCGTTCATAGCTTCCCGAAGCGCTTCTCTGAATTGTATTTCTCTCATTAGTATCTAAATGACGTTTTTTGCGAACGCAAATATAATCACTAATGTGTGAAAAGCAATCGCTTGCGTAAAGGGTACAAGTTTTTTACATAATTGTGCTGGAAAGGGTTATTCTTAGATTCAAAAGATAACCCCATCGGGGTTAAAGGTTTGTAGAAAATCAATATCCCGTCATTCCGGCCCTTAGGTACGGAACTATAGTAGCGTACCTACGGCACGCCAATCGTTTCTGATTAATTTTCTACAAAGCGGTTGCACCTACGGCGCATTTAAGAGATAGTTTCTTTATATTGACCCAACAATAATAAAGAGGTATAAACCCGATCACCCCAAACGAGCAATCGATCAACCGCCAATAAAAAGGTATGCCCCTTAGCGCCCCTGCTATTAATGCCAGCGGAAATATGGCAATGCAGGCGATCATCCCAAATTCTATCACCCAGATATTTTTGACCGGGTCTTTTAACGGGCCAATGAATACCATCGCGATCACCATGTGGGCAAAGGCCAGCCAATCGGTACCGTAGCTTAAGTAAGGGAATTGCCGGTTGGTTATTTTAACAGCGTTATAAACGCTATTTATCCAATGATAAAATGGGTTGGTTATGGATATATGATTATTCAATATTCCAAGCTCTGTTTCAAGCGGGAAGGCGCTGAGGCCGCTTAGTACAAGGCCGGTGATGATGATCCAGATGCATAGTTTGATTTTCGTGAGCGGTTTCATATTACTTTTCTTCAGCGCGTTGTTTAATTACCTGCAATATATTGTTCTGTATATCGCTCATGATCCATCCGGCCCACCACGAGGCATAAAAGTTAAATGTGGTGGTCAGTTTAAAATGGCTGTAGAGATGAAGGCGGTAAGTATCCGGGGATATTTGCTGCAATACATAGGTCCCATCGAGCACATCGAAATAATCGCCTCCAATTACCACATGCTTGTCCATGGTGGTTGATGGGATCTCATAAGGATAGCCTTTAATAGAAAAATGCATGTTTCGCTGCGCGAGGTACGACTTTACTTCTTCATGAAACACCAGCCCTTTGGTGAATATAGCTTTGCGGTAAGCACCCACGCCGTTATAATTTAACTCGGCACGCACCGGCCTCGGAAAGCCCAAAGTTTGGGTGAGCCAGCCTTTATCCTGTTTTTGGTCGATGGCTTTTACACGGGTTACATTGTTCCATATTTTATCCTTTTTAGCGCTGATATCGATATAAGTGTAAGCCTCGTATTGGCCGGGGATGCTTCCGATCAAATGCTCGATGGGCGATATCAAAAAGGGCAGCATGACCAGCAAAGAGATAAAAGTATTTTCGTTCTTATGCTTTTTTAGCTTGAAATGACCAGCCACAACTCCGCCCAGCGATGCCGCGATAAGGAAGATAGGCAAAACCATCAACCAGCAGGCCCATCCTTCGACAGATAAGAGCAGCGTGAGGATAAGCAGCCCAAAAATGGGAACCCACGGCATGCAAATGCGGTAGCCCCAGCTTTTTACAAGCTCAACACTTGAAAGATAAATGGTAAGTACACCGATGCCAAAAGGGACCAGGAGTATGAAGCTGACGGACATAACACTAAACAGTGCGTTCCAGCTACCCGCGTCAAATAACAGACGCGTCGCTAATCCAAAAACTACCGGTATTCCTAAAATAATGAGGCCTCTTTTAGTTTTCATTGTGATAAGATTTAGGTTAATATATACATTCTTTTATTGCTGCGGCGATCTCCGTGACTTTAAATTGATACCCCGCTTCCATCAACCTCGTCGGCAGCACCCATCTGCTTTTCAGGATGAGTTCCGGTTCAGTACCGATGATTAAGGCGCCTATGGCAAGCAGCCATTCCGGCGCAGGCAGACCAATTGATTTACCATAAATATTGCGGATGAGCCGCATTTGTTCCGCATTTTTAACAGGATGAGGTGCGACGGCATTGATGATACCATTCATTTCCGGGTGTATAAGCAGCCATTCGGTAATTTGGGCGACATCACTTTCGTGTATCCAGCTCACATATTGTTGCCCGTTTCCCTGCTGTCCGCCAAAGCCCATTTTGACCAGGTTGAGCAAACGCGGAAAAACGCCATCGTTTTTGCCGAATACAATGCCCATACGCAGGGCCACCTTGCGGGTATGGGGCGTGTTCACTTTAAAAAAGGTACTCTCCCAGGCTTTACATACGTCGACAGAAAAACCATAACCGATCTCGCCGTTCAATTCATCCTGCGGCCTGTCTTCTGCATGGCGGTAAATGGTTGCCGAAGTAATATTGATCCATAATTTGGGCGGATGCTGCAGTTTTAGAGCGATATTGTTGAGCAAGGTTGTAGGGTCAACACGTGAAGCGATGATCTCCCGTTTATTCTTTTCCGTATAACGGCAGTTTACATTTTTACCGCAGAGATTCACCAGCAAGTCTGTGTTTTCCAGTTCGTTCGTCCAATCATCTTCGTGCTTGCCATCCCAAAACAGTGTTTTAATATTTCCTTCGGTTAATTTAGGGTGGCGACTCAAAATGATCACCTCACTTGCAAAGGTTTTATAATGTTCAGCCAATACCCTGCCCAGGTAACCATTACCCCCGGCTAAAACTATTTTATTGTATTTCATCTTATTTAAAATTGAGGATCAGTAATAAAACAATGATGCAATAAATCACCCAGCTTATGGTAAGCATCCAGCCAAGGTGCAATAGCTTTGCCCGGCGGATATGTTCTAAAAACATCAGCCCGGCTATCGCCATAAAATAAAGCGGGTAAATAATAGGCACAATATTGACAAAGTGAGCGACGAGAAGCATGGGTGCCAGCAACAAGGCCCCGGCAAAAGAAATGGTCATCATATTGCCTAAATAGTCCCAGCGTTTGGCTGGCGCATAAATGCTCACAATGATACCCTGGAAGATGATCTGTCCGCCACAAATTAAATACTCCCGGTAGCTGTTTCCTGCCGGGATAAAGCCGGTTAATAATTTCGCATAAGAAGTTAGAATAAAGCCGACCATGGCCCAGGTAAACAGTAGGTAAGCTACCCGGTATTTTAATTTGAAAGCGGGTTGAATGTCATTTTCATTATTGATGTCCGTCGGAATAATTACCCTGCGGTTGTATGATATAAATGCATATACCTTGCTCATCAGCCAAATGAATGGCTTAAATAAAAATAGACCTTTAAAAACCGGGAGCGAATTTGAGATCACCTCAAACAGGCTGTGGATACCATATTTTACCTCACCCGTTTTGGTGTTGACGAGAGCGATCTCATTTACGGCCCGTTGCCTGTCAACATATGCGCAAGCAGCTTCCGGCATGTCCTGGTATGATGCCCTGCCGTTACTGGCAAGCATACCCGTTTTGGTCAACGCGCTGGTGTACAGTTTGCACATGGGGCATTCAGCGTCGTAGAGGATGATGTGGTCTTTGAGGGTTTTCATGGTACTATCGTTTTAAGTGCTCAGCTATAAGATCGATCAGGTTAAATGATATACCGAGGCCCAATTGGGCAAACCAGAAATAATATTCTGTTTTAAATTCTGACCAAAATTTCTTGGTAATAAAGTAATTGCAAACAGAAACTAATGGTAATAGTATCATGGCGGGGAGGTAAAGAATTATAAAATATATTGCGTTAGGGTATGCGATAAATCCCAATATATGCCATTGGAATGTTTCAATACAGGCCCCAAGAATGCCTAAGACCCCGCCTATGCCTAAGATATACCTGATTATTTTTTTGAAATAATACATAGTGATTTTTATTATTGAATTTTCAGTAAAAAATGAAAAATTAAATCATAAAAAAAGCTTACTTAAATATTTTAAAAATTGATCCCCAAAACCAGTTTTCTTCGGCTTTCAGCATAGTTTCCAATGTTTTATTTACGTTTTTAGCCAGTTTATTGATGTCGTTTACCGATGTCTTAAATGTTTTGTATTCCGGATCCTTTTCATTGCCTTTTATTTCCGATAGCTCATTTAATATTTTAATAACCGGGTCGAGTTCACGTTTCTTGCGTTCCTGTGCTACCTGGCGGGCAATCATCCAGGTATCCTTTTCGGCAAAGAAATATTCCTTGCGTTCACCAGCCCGGTGCTGCTTTTCAACCAGTCCCCAGCCTATCAAATCCCTCAAAGTCATGTTAGCATTACCGCGGGAGATGCTCAGGGTTTCCATAATATCCTCTGTGGTAAGCGCATCAGGAGAGATCAGCAATAAGGCGTGTACCTGGGCCATGGTGCGGTTGATGCCCCATTCGGAGCCCAGCTTTCCCCATGCTTCGATAAACTTTAATTTGCCTTCTGCTAAATCCATAAACAAATGTAAAACAAAGTTTTTAAACTTTCAAATATTATTGAAAGTTTATTTTTAATAATATTCTATAAAGAAATACGGGCTCTGTGACCTCCGTGCAATACTCAGTGCCCTCTGTGGTTAAATCCTTTACCACAGGGGACGCAAACAAGGCACGGAGAAACACAGAGATTTTAAGAGTTTATTGCTTCCGCTCCCCCTTCATTTTCGAAGCTATTTCCAAAGCACGATAGGCATTTACAATACCGCCCGTTTTGCATAGAGTTGTGAAATCCACTTTGTCTTTGGTGCCGGGTTTTAGAACCATGGTACCCGTAAGTGGTGTTGCCGATTCCATAATGGCTTGTTTGATCTGCCTGGCGCTCAGATCGGGATAATATTCAAGTATCAGTGCTGCGATGCCTGTTACAATCGGAGCCGAAAAACTTGTGCCGTCATCGGTTTGGGTTTCCTCATCCATATCAATCGAAGTAATTTTAACGCCAGGCGCAAACAGGTCCACATTTTTCTTGCCGTAATTGCTGAACGTGCTTGCCAGGTTCTCGTCCGGCTTCATACCCGATGCGCCCACATTGATCACATTATCTGCATCTGTGGCCGATCCATCTGCAAAAGTATCATTAGGATATTCGGGGTTCAGGTCCATATCCTCATTATCATTGCCTGAGGCCTGCACCAAAAGCACATCATGCGCAGCAGCGTACTTAAATGCCTCGTCTACCCACTCCTTATGTGGGGATATCCTTTTGCCAAAGCTCATATTGATGATCTTTGCCCCGTTATCCACGGCATAGTGAATGGCATTGGCCTCATCCTTATCATACTCATCGCCTATGGGTACGGCTTTTATCGCCATAAGTCTTACATTATCGGCCACGCCATCAATACCATAACCATTGTTACGGATAGCGCCTACTAAACCCGCTACTCCAGTTCCATGCGAAGCATCACTGAATTTAAGCTGATTATTGCCATAAGGTTTATCTTTTAATACGTCTGGATCATCGCCAACTATCCTTTTACGGGCTTCCAAATCAGGGTTGACGGTATTATTAAGCCTTGTCATGTATTCGCCTGTTTCCTTTAGCACTTTCACATTGGTACTGTTTGCTACTTCATCGCTAAAGGCCAGCGTCCATAAGTTTTTAACTTCCTGCAGTGTATCGTTGGTTGCTTTTAAGTTCTCTATATCAGATTTTGTAAAAGTCTGATCAGCCTTTAAATGCAAAACGCGCTTCACAATGCCGCTGGTTTCAACCATGGCAGTCATAAATGGCGATATCTGGCTTATCTCATTACCAGCCTTGCTTATAGTAGAGTCGTAAGCAGTTTTTACACGCAGCCAGTAAGCATATTCCTTCTTATTCCCGGCGGTGGTTTCCGTTTGTGTAAAGTATTTTCCCTTAAGCTTATTGTATTCTCTTACCTCTTCCTGGGTTTCGCTAAAGTCGCATTTACCGCCTGGCCCGCCTAAAAAGTTCCACCCATGTATATCATCCACATAGCCGTTATGGTCGTCATCCTTACCGTTACCGGCTATCTCTTTCGCGTTCACCCATAAAACACCCTGCAGATCCTTTTGCAGGGTATCAATGCCACTATCGATAATTCCCACCACTACCGTGCTGCTTTTCTTACCTTTTAAAAACTCATAAGCTTGTTTTAAGCTGATCCCAAAGTAGCCGTCGGTCTTCAGATCGAGCGTGTGCCAGTTTTTAGGTGGGTCGGGTTCCGATTTCGGCGCTGTTTGCGCATATGCATTCAGACTGACAAGCAGGATAACCGGTAAAAAGCAACTTGCAAGGAACTTTGGGAATATTTTCATTTACGTTGAATATAAGCTACAGGTCGAATTTGATGCCTTGCGCCAATGGTAATTTTGTTGAATAATTAATTGTATTGGTTTGGCGCCTCATGTAAACCTTCCATGCATCAGATCCGGATTCGCGGCCACCGCCTGTTTCCTTTTCACCGCCAAAGGCCCCGCCTATCTCTGCACCCGATGTACCTATGTTTACATTGGCAATTCCGCAGTCAGAACCGGCATAGGATAAAAATTGTTCTGCCTCGCGTAAATTATTCGTCATAATAGCTGATGATAGGCCCTGTGGCACACCATTTTGTATTGCAATGGCTTCATCAAGTGTGCTGTATTTGATCAAATAAAGTATAGGCGCAAAGGTTTCGTGTTGAACGATGTGGTAATGATTTTCCACCTCGGCAATACATGGTTTCACATAGCAGCCGGATAATGTTTGCCCTTCCAGCTTACCACCCTCTACAGCGAACTTACCACCCTCGGCCTTACATTTTTCGATAGCATCCAGGTATAGCTTTACTGCATCTTCATCAATAAGCGGGCCCATATGGTTATGCTCATCCAGCGGATTACCGATGCGGATCTGCTTATAAGCCTTTACTATTTTTTGTTTGAACTGCTCATAAACACTCTCATGGATAATGAGTCTGCGTGTCGAAGTACAACGCTGACCGGCAGTGCCAACCGCGCCAAATACCGCGCCTACTAATACTGTATCCAGGTCGGCATGCTCACTTACGATGATGGCGTTATTTCCACCCAATTCTAATAAACTGCGGCCCAATCGTGCACCTACTGCCGCACCAACCGCCTTACCCATAGGAGTTGACCCTGTGGCTGAAACCAACGGCACTCGGGTATCGTTCGACATTAATTCGCCTACCACCCTGTCGCCTATTACGAGGCAGGATACACCTTCGGGAACATCATTCCTTTTAAAAACTTCCTGTGCAATATGTTGGCAGGCGATTGCAGTCAACGGTGTTTTTTCAGATGGTTTCCAAACGCAAACATCACCGCACACCCAGGCCAGTGCTGCATTCCAGCTCCAAACCGCTACCGGGAAGTTGAATGCTGAGATAACACCCACAATACCCAATGGATGATACTGCTCATACATGCGGTGCTCGGGCCGTTCAGAATGCATAGTAAGGCCATAAAGTTGCCTGCTCTGGCCCACTGCAAAATCACAGATATCGATCATCTCCTGCACTTCACCATAACCTTCCTGCAGGCTTTTCCCCATTTCGTAGGATACCAAAGTGCCCAATTCCTTTTTCATAGTTCTCC
>Ga0206890_1118_pt1 | contig 24127 bp, 18 predicted proteins | sample Alteio_BWOrgHeat_58_FD_152960 | JGI IMG/M metagenome (GOLD analysis project Ga0206890, IMG submission 152960) | Enriched cells from forest soil in Barre Woods Harvard Forest LTER site, Petersham, Massachusetts, United States - Alteio_BWOrgHeat_Nextera6 ... | reverse complement strand
AAATATCCGCTCGGCTAAGCAAATGGAATATATGGTATTGCCAAGACTCATTGCCCTTGCTGAAAAATGCTGGGCCAGGGCGCCGCAATGGGAAAAGGAGAAAGACACTTCGCGCTTCGCAGCTTTATATAATCAATACTGGAACGTATTTGTAAATCAATTAGGTAAACAGGAATTACCTAAGTTGACGGCTTATCACGGCGGGTACACTTTTTGGATACCTTCAGCCGGGATAAGTGAAGTAAATGGTCAAATACAAGCAAATCAGCAATTCCCTGGAATGAAAATACGCTATACCACAAATGGCTCCGAACCAGATAACAACAGTCCTATTTACTTGAGGCCGTTTAAGGCAAAGGGTGTTGTTAAAATGAAAATATTTGACGAGAAAGACAGAAGCGGAGAAACCACAAGTATTACCGTTAATTGAGATGTTACACCCCGCTAAAAATGGAAAATCCGCCATCTACACAGATCATGGCGCCGGTAACAAATTTTGATGCATCACTGAGTAACCATACCAATGCACCTATTAACTCATCGGGATGGCCAAAGCGCTTAAAGGGAGTATTCCTGATCACAGATTCGCCTCTGGGCGTATAGCCTCCTTCAGGCTTGGTTAAAAGGTTTCTATTTTGTTCGGTCAGGAAAAATCCCGGGGCCAGCGCGTTCATTCTTATTGCATCGCCATAACGATTGGCCAATTCAACAGCAAACCATTGGTTATAACAATCCATAGCCGCCTTACCTATATTATAGCCAAGCACTTTCGTTACCGCCCGTTTGGAATTCATGGATGATATGTTGACAATGCTCCCCTTCCCCGTTTTTGCAATAGCCTCTCCAAATATCTGGGTAGGCAATAATGTACCCCATAGATTCAGATCCATCACCTGTTTCATACCATCCAGGTTCATTTTAAAAATATCTTCATCAGGCTGCAGAACTCCTTGTGGCATATTCCCGCCTGCAGCGTTTACCAAGCCATCCAGCCTGCCAAAAGTATCCCAAATCTGATCTTTAGCAGCTTTGAGCTCCTCTTCATTCAGCACATCAGCTACCAGGGCCACAGCCTTACCGCCTTTATTGTTAATGGCATCGGCTCTTTCGTTCGCAACAGCCTCATTTCTACCCAGTATTCCCACCGTTCCACCAGCTTCAACAATCCCGTTCACAAACGAATTGCCCAGTATACCTGTACCGCCGGTAACCACAATTACCTTATCCTTTAACGAAAATATATTTTCCAATTTTAGTTTGATTTTATTTGATGTCTGATATTGCAATAGCATCCATATCGGTATAATCGAGGTTCTCACCTGCCATACCCCATATAAAGCTATAGCTTGCTGTTCCGCTCCCGGCATGTATGCTCCAGGGTGGCGAAACAGCCGCCTCGTAGTTATTCATAGTAATGTGCCTGGTTTCATCCCCCTCTCCCATGTAATGAAATATCTTTTGCCCCACAGGCAGATCGAAATAGAAATAAGCTTCCATGCGCCTGTCGTGGGTATGCGGCGGCATAGTGTTCCATATACTGCCCTCGTGCAAAATAGTAAGCCCCATTACCAGCTGACAGCTTTTTATCCCATCCATATGGATGTATTTGTTAATGGTACGTTTGTTTGCCGTTGAGATATCTCCGGTATACACTTTTGCAGCTTCGGCGTGGGTCATTATGGTAATTGGGTAAGCGGCATGCGCCGGGGCAGAGAGGATATAAAACACAGCAGGTTGAGCGGGGTTTTTACTTGAAAACTTAACGCTCTTCACTCCCTTACCAATGTACAGGCAATCCAGTTTATTTAGGTGATAACTTTTCCCATCGGCAATTATTTCCCCATCCCCGGCAACGTTAATAATCCCTATCTCCCGACGTTCCAAAAAATAATTAGCTTTCAGGTTTGGATAATTTTCCAATTCAATTGTTTTATCTACCGGGTTGGCTGTTCCTACGATCATACGGTCGTAATGAGTATAAACGCAAGTTATCAGGTCTGCTTGTACCAGGTTATCTATTAAAAACCGCTCCCTTATCAATGCAGTTTGATAACACTTAAAATCGTCAGGGTGAACACTATGTAATATTTTCAAGGATTTTGGTTTAATATTTGCAGTAGAGATATTAACACTGGCCAACTATACATTCTATAGGGTAAATATCATCCGTACAAACCTTGCAAAAGATTTGAATATTTACCAATAAATAAATTTATTTTTTTATAAAAAACTAACTATCATTATTACACTGATGGATTGTTTTAATATTTAATAGCTGTTTGTGAAGAGCAGTTTTATTAAGGCCGTCCCGCTAAACTAAATGTATCACAATGAATATTATTTCATGCTATCTCGCATCGGTAATGGTCTTTACCGTAGCGGTATTAATTTACCGCCCCAACAAGTTGATCAATTCCTTACTGTTTTTACCTGGAATATAATTGAACAAATGCAATTGCCGGTGGTAATTAAACAGTTAAAGTTAAAAGCTTGTAATGACAATTAAATTTATTAATTGAATTGTTTGGGTCTTATTTAAATAATAATTAATGAGGATTTTATATAAAATATTTTTTATTTACAGATTTAAATTCGATAAATTTAAGTGATTAACTATCAGGTTATAAGATAATTATGCTAATCAACTAAACTATTTCACAATCTCTGAGTCGTAACCGAAACTATTAAAATAAACTATAATAATTTAAACCCTTAAACCAAAAAAAAGATCATGAAAAAGCTAACCCTAATTATGCTGCTTTTGTTTACGTGCTTTGCAGTCGAGGCACAAACCTTAAACCTGCCCTTTAAAAATTTAAAGCTCACCAAGCCTATTTATTTAAAGGGTGCCACTAATATTATTATTAATGGCGATTCTATTCCGGCGGGTACTGTGCCCTGTATCTACCTGGTCAGTTGTACAAATGTTCATATCACGCACTGTAAATTAGTTAACACAACTGATTTTGGCATTTACTTGAACCATTGTACTAATGTGCTAATCGATAGCAGCTACATCTACAATGTTAGAGCAGGTGTATATGCTGAAGATTGCCCAGGCGGCCAGATAAGAGTAATGTATAATCAAATGAAGAATATGCAGGGCCCTTATCCTCACGCCGACTTTGTTCAATATAACAGGGTTGTGGGTGCCAATAATAGGATAATGTATAATAAATTGGAAGATATTACCGGGCAAAGTGCACCAGAGGATGCTATTAACCTTTATATGAGCAAAGGTTTAGCAACCGACCCCATTTTGGTGGAGTATAACAGTATACGCGGCGGCGGCCCAAGTACCACTGGTTCGGGTATAACTGTTGGTGATAATGGCGGTAGTTACGAAACCGTAATGGGTAATATCGTAGTAAATTCAGGAAACATAGGGATCCAAACTGCAGGTGGGGATCATATTTCTATTATCAACAATACTATTTTCAGCTCATCGTTCCCATGGTCAGGCGGTGGCCTTGTAACTGCAAATTATTCGGGTACACCAGCCTCAAGTAATACAATTACAGGCAATAAGGTAAACTGGATTGCAGGGCACTATGGCGGATACAGAAGAGATACCGCTTATAAGGCCGGTACCGGTGTTAATCTTAACCCAATGCCTACCGGATGGAAGGCAAATACTGTTAACGCTCCCATCACTGCTGCAGTTCTGCCGGCTGTGATCGTTAATGTTAAATAATCGCTGCTATTTGTTCGCTGACAAAACAGCCCAAACAGATCGCTTCTAAAAAAACTGTGTCAAAGCTTATCAGCATAAGGCTGAGAGTTTTGGCACAGTTATTTAATGCCCATCGAACGCACAGAATTACAAACAGTACTGAAGCCTAACCTGTACTAATTATGTTTCTGTACCCCGGTTATTTTGTTATCAAGAATTGTGAAAAAATACCCCTTTCCGGGAATACGATGATTTTTAAAATCGTTGTAACCCCATATTATTATTAAATATTAAAATAAAATTTTAAGGGGTTATTTATAATTTTCTGATACAAATTACCTTATCACCATATCTCTAATAAAATAATAAAAACTTGCCTCAATGCTTTAAACAGGCTGTTTATCGTGTACAAATTTTTACTCAAATGGGGAGTTTATTACCCATCGCCAGATTAAGTTTTTATATATCAATTAGCTTCAATAATAATGTTATTTTAAAGAATTGTGACTTTTTATACAGGATAAGTATGTATGTGTATCAAAATAGCGGGAAAAGTGGATACGGAATGGGGTAACAAATTTTAAAGCATAGTTATTGCATATCCTTAATCACAATCCTAGAAAATATGGTACACAGGTACAAGCAATTTTATAACGCAATAAACCAGACCTTAGATTATCTATTACTCAACGTATCATTGATCGTTATCTATAATGTTTTAGATAGTTCCTTAGTTTCATGGATGAACAATAAGAATTACCTACCTGTTGTTTTAGTGTTTAATCTTCTGTGGCTCTTATCATCAAATATCACCAGTTTATATAATTCAGTTTCAGATATCGACTTAAAGGTTTATCACAGTGCGATTAAAACCTACCTGTTATATCTTAGCTTAATCTGCACTATCATACTTCTGGTTATCGGTACAAAATCATACTTTATTACTCAGGAGTATTTATTTTATTCCATGTCGTTGTTTGGGGTTTTGCTGGGTGTTTGGAAGATTATCTTTTTTGCGCTCAGAAAAAGCAATCACGTATTATTAAGCAATTCACGTAATGCCATTATAGTAGGTGCAAGCCGCGCCGGCAATGAGTTATATGATCAGTTTCATAACAAAGTTCTTAAGGGTTATAACCTGCTTGGATTTTTTGATGACGATCCGTCAAGAGTTAGGCAGGAACATCTTTACCTGGGCAATACCAGCCTTTGTATGGATTATGTTCTTAAAAACAACGTTGATGAAATATTCTGTGCATTGCCTTATTCTGAACATAAAACCATTGAACGTTTAATGTCCGACTCAGATAAAAACCTTATACGCTTTAAGATAGTTCCGGAATACCACGAATATTTTAAAAACACTTCTTACCTGCAAAATTTAGGTAATATTCCTATCCTGTCCGTTAGGGCCGAACCTTTGGAAAATATCCTGAACAGGGCGGTTAAAAGGATATTCGATATTGTATTTTCCCTGCTGATCATTGTATTTGTTTTCAGCTGGCTGTTCCCTATCCTGGCTATATTGATCAAACTGGAATCAAAAGGACCTATATTCTTCACCCAATTGCGTTCTGGTCGTGATAACAATGCTTTTAAATGTTACAAATTCAGAAGCATGAGGTGTGACAAAAAGAAGGAGCATATACAGGCTACATTAGGCGATCCACGTATTACAAAAGTTGGCACCTTCCTGCGTAAGACAAGCCTTGACGAGCTTCCACAATTCTTTAACGTGCTATTAGGCAATATGTCAACCGTTGGGCCACGCCCTCATATGCTGAGCCATACTGAACAATACTCACAGCTTATTGATCAATTTATGGTTCGTCACTTTATGAAGCCGGGTATCACAGGATGGGCACAGATAAATGGCCTGCGTGGTGAGACCAAAACAACAGAAGCAATGCTTGAACGTGTTGAGGCTGATGTATGGTACTTAGAGAACTGGACTTTCCTGCTTGATGCCAAGATCATATTCCTTACCATATGGAAGTCGATAGCCGGCGATAAGAACGCTTATTGATCTATATCAAATCGAAAAACCGACATTAACTCCTAAACTTTACAATTTTTAAACCCTCATCTTTGAGCACATACTGTGAAAACCGTTATGCTCAAAGTGAGGGTTGCCCATTTAATAGCAATAAAAAAATTCCCTTTGACGACCTCTGACACTTTTCAGTTATCAGCCTTGTCAACAAAGGAAATTCTGATTTTTTTTATTATCTTATTACTTATTCAAACTGATTTTTGATAGAATAACCAAAATCCTTCAGTAATTTCTCTTTCCTGAAGTGTTCTGTATCAGCAGCCACCATTTCACTGACCAGCATGGCCAGGTCGTATTTTGGTTTCCAGCCTAATTTTGTGTGAGATTTTGTTGGATCGCCAATTAACAAATCTACTTCGGTCGGGCGGAAATAAGCGGGATCAACAGCCACAACCTGCTTGCCCACCTCGATCTGATAATCAGGATTTGAGCACGAAACAACATAACCTTTCTCATCTACACCTGTACCTTTGAACTCTACTTCAATACCAACTTCACCAAATGCCATGCGCACAAATTCACGTACCCTGGTTGTAACACCTGTTGCTATTACATAATCTTCGGGCGTTTCCTGCTGCAGGATCAGGTACATCGCCTCGATATAATCTTTTGCGTGTCCCCAGTCCCGCTGTGCATCCAAATTTCCAAGGAATAATACATTTTGCAATCCCATAGCTATTTTTGCAACAGCCCTGGTTATTTTACGGGTCACAAAGGTTTCACCGCGCAAGGGGCTTTCATGATTAAAAAGTATCCCGTTGCATGCGTAAATCCCATAAGCCTCACGGTAATTCACTGTTATCCAGTAGGCATACATTTTTGCTACGGCATATGGTGAACGCGGGTAAAACGGTGTAGTTTCAGATTGGGGAACGGCTTGCACCAAACCATACAATTCTGAAGTGGATGCCTGGTATATCCTGGTCTTTTTTTCTAATCCTAATATGCGTATGGCCTCAAGGAGACGTAATGTGCCTATACCATCAGCATTAGCAGTATATTCAGGAGTGTCGAAACTTACCTTTACGTGCGACATCGCTCCTAAATTGTATATTTCATCAGGCTGTACCTGCTGAATTATCCTTATCAGATTCGTTGAATCAGAAAGATCGCCATAATGAAGTTTGAACCTTATGTTTGACTCATGCGGATCCTGGTACAGATGATCTATCCTGTCAGTATTAAATAAGGAACTTCTTCTTTTTATTCCATGTACTTCGTAACCTTTTTTTAATAGAAACTCTGTTAAATAGGCGCCATCCTGACCGGTAACCCCTGTAACTAATGCTTTTTTCATTCTTAATATTTAAAAGTAGCTCTTATACCCTGATAACGCTAAAATAGTTACCAATGTTCGAATTTAACCACAATTTAAATATTCTTGCGTTTTTATTTGAAGGCTATCAGATCAGCCCGCTTATTTAAGCGGGCATGCCTAAATAATGACGACCTTTGTGGTCTGATTGACACCACTCCCGCTCAGCTGAATAAAGTAACATCCCGGGGAGGGCTTTGTACTAAAATTTAACTGGTAACTACTGTCATTAACCTGTACATTCTGATTTAAAATGGTATCTCCTGCCGTATTGAGTATCTTAATATTCAGATCCTTAATATTCATATCATTAAAATTAAATTTAATATACTCAGAAGCCGGATTCGGATAAACGCCCACTCCCACTGTTTTATGGGTTGAAGTTGAGGCGATCATATCCTTTGAGCTGTCAGGAAATGCGGAATAAACTACCGGTGGCTGGGTTACAAGCGTATCGGCACTTTTTAGAAGGAGGATGGATGCGAATGGAGCAAGGGTTGTACTACCTGTATACACTTTGCTCTTTACATCCACGTATGAACCGGCCAATTTAATCACCTGGTTTTTGGTGGTTTTATTATAGGCGAAGAATATGTAATCATCAGGATTATTTACTGTTGCCACAGTTTGGTAGACGCCAATATTATCCATTAATATCGTATTGTCCTCATTTTCAAATGAGAATGTAACAGTAGCAGTAGGAACCGTTGCTGTCGGATTAAAAACAAAGGTATTTTCGGTCCTCCCTGTGTCGATCACCGCATATTGCGTTTCGCTGATAATATTATAAGGCGACGCACCATTTCTTAATGTGGCCCACATCCTTTCGCCTCTTTTAGTTCCTTTAAGGCTGAATTTAACCATATACCGGTATGTGGTACTAAGCGCCCCTATTGGCATGTTAATCACCTCGCCATTGTTTTTTGCTCCGGATATAAAAGTAAAATAAGCTTGTAAAGCACCTGCATCAAGTTTATTTTGCCACTGAACTTGAAAATTACCATTAACTGAATACGGAGTTGCTCCTACTACAGTCTTACTAAAAGAACCATTGGTAAATTTATCCCGTTTGGCAGTTTTAATAAAGGTGTAATATGGAATGGGTGTGGCCAATACAGAGCCTGCATCCTTGCCGTATATAATTTGCCACATAGGCAGACTGATTGCTGCAAAAGCTACATTGAAACCGAATGTATTATCAATATAATTAGAGTAATAATTATTGCTGAAGGTACCCAACCTGGCTATATCATTAAAGTTGGTAATAAAATAAAATACATTCTGACTGATCAATTTTGAAAACGCAATATTGCCGGTAAAAGTATTGTTTTTGGCAGTTAATGCCGGCTTGTCATGGCTGCTTATTACCTGTACATCGTTATTGTAAAAAGTATTACCGGTTACTACTAATTTTTGCGGGTTATGTAATTTGATGCCGCCAGGGCAACCCGTAACCGTATTTCCCGAAATAGTTATGCCCGACGAATTATCATCACAGTAAATACCCACACTGGCCCCTATAAACGTTCCGTTGGTACCATCTGTGGCGCGCGTTCCGTTCTGTACAATATTTCCGATGATTTGTCTGCCATAATTAAATATTGTTGAATCGGTAGGTACACCACTGGTGTATATACCGCCGCTATCATCGGTAACAATACTAAATGCATTAACAAAATTGTTTTTTATAAGAGCACTGTCTCCCCTGAAAGATATACCTATGGAGCCGGTGAATTCAACATCATTGTTACTAATGTTATTTCCTATCCCGCTGGTATATATCCCGAAATTGTTACCAGCTCCCATCCCGGGAGTTGTACCGGTATTTTTTACGATGTTGTTAATTATCTGCGAATGATTACCCGTAGCGATATAAATCCCTGCATTGCAGCTATTTTCGATATCGTTATTTAAGATACTTACATAGTTGCCGCCATTTGATTCTACGGCATTAGCTCCTGCATATTCAAAAGTGCAATTTTGAACAGTAAAATAGTTTGCGTTCCAAATATCAACAGCAACCAGGTTTGATCCGATAAAAGCAATATTCTGAATAACTACATAACTGTTATTTTTAGAATAGATCAGTTTATCCGTATTACTTACCTGCACATTTGCCCCTGCCGGCATGCTTGCACCAAAATACATTCTTATTTTTAGGGTTGCGGGATTATAATACCATTCGCCCGGCAGGTCAAGGGTATTGGGACTATTTTGTATAAAAAAGCCAAACCCATCAGTGGGTATGTTAGTGGTAGTAGTAAAATTAACCACATTCGCGGTATTTGATGTGATCGTTTCAGGGTCGAGTATCCAGTGGTTTGTTCTTAGCACTATCTGGGCTCCTGTCCAGTTCACTGCTGTATTTAATTGAGCGCTTGTAATTTGTGAACCGCCCGAATGGCTGGTCACTGTAAGATAACCGCTATCTGCAGCCGTTATATTTGGATAACGGCCCAGGGGCTGCCCCACACCATTTAAAGTAACAGAAGCAGTTGTCGCTGCACCTGTTGGGCAATTTCCTTCAAATACTCCCCCGCCAACACTTACCCAGCCCGAAGTGGGTGCCATTCCCGAAAAAATGGGCAGCGCCCCGGTTCCATAAGATGAAATAACAATAGGTTTTCCTGCAATACCCGATTTAGCTATCGTTAAGGTACCGGTAAAAGTATCACCACGCTTAAACAAAAGGGAATCACCAGGCTTGATATTGATAAAATATGAATTGAGTTTGTTGATGGATTGCCAGGGGGTTGTGCTGCTTTGTGCTTGAGTATTCGTATATGAATCATTCCCACTTACAGAAAAATAATAATTGGCTGCCTGAGATTGAGTTATCAGCAAGACTGCTGCGATAGTCATCACAAATTTCAAAAACATGTCGGTAGATAGATATAGTTTAAATTAACTAGTAAATCAACAATCTTTTTCTACGGGAATATTTTGAAGTTTGTTCAGAAATTTAAGCGTATTTTACTCTTTTTTTTTGATGTTTACTGTAGATGACAATTTACAAATAACTTATTTACAGTTACTTATAATCAAAAATAAAAATTCATCTATGAACGCCTGCCCAATAGGAATGAGCACAGAAACAACGCTATAAGGACAGCCAGAATGATGTAATGGCTATGAGGAACGTGATAGTTTTTGTCTTGTATCTTAAAGGTAATGTTGAAAAGAGCAATGCTTATAATTGGAAACCAAAGAAAGGTTCGAAACATTTGAACTTTTTTCATTATGTTAATTTAAATTAAACGCTAAGTTATCCAATTTATCAATTGTGTTACAACATCAATATTGAAATATCGATATAAAAAATCTCCTGGCCGAGTATAAACTTAGCAATAAATTCAGAAATACAGCATAAATAACACGTACTATAGTGCTTAATAATAAGATTAATAAAAACGAAAAAGCTCCGGATTAGTCAACCCGGAGCTTTGAGACTTAATATTGTTTTTTAATCGATCTTACTTATAATCGATTAGAGTTGCAGGAAGAATGCTCGCATTTATCGAAGCATGTACAGTGTTTGCCTTCCAGCCGCTTGGCATAGGGTTCGCTTTTGTCCCTGTTGCATATCTGTAAACGGTGTCTCTTTCGTATCCGCCCCAATGGCCGGCAATCCAGTATACCTTGTTACCAGTTATTTTATTGCTATAAGACGGCGCACTTGCAAAATTATTACTTCCGAGTCCAAATCCTGACCATGAGTATGATGGACTGTATATGGTGTTGTTTAAAATCTGCATATTATTTCCACCTGCGCAATCAATACCTCCGTATCCTGAGCTTACCAGGATATTGCTCTCAACAACCTGATAACTTCCTCCATTATCGCCAACACATATTCCGGACCCTGTAATACTTGGGCCCCCGCCTCTTATCTCATTGCCTATAATATAAATAGGATCAGCAGAGGTTCCGGTTGACATGTAGGTATTAATACCATCTTCAGGGTTAGATTGGCCATAGATGTTTTCTAATTTATTATAGCATATCCTGTTATAAGTACCGTAAACACGATCAAACTGGATAAAATCAGCATGAGGATACGGTCCCTTCATATTTTGCATTTGATTGTACATTACCCTGATCTGGCCCTGGTGGCAATCCTCGGCATATACACCTGCTCCCACATTTGCGATGTAGCAGCTATCTATTAATACATTGGAGCAATTATTCAGATAGATACCGAAGCTGGATGAATTCATTAATTTACAATGCGTAATGTGAACATTGTTGCAATAAGCTAACTGGATACAGGCAGCGCTTCCTCCGTTAATTGAGTCGGCATTAATTGTAATGTTATTCTTATAAGAGTAATAAATGGCAGCTGTTTTTACGTATTTGACAGCAGCATAGGAGGATCTTAATTTTCCACTTAAGGCAGATGATGACACGGTGGCGGTGCTGGCGGTAGATGCATCTTTCTGACACGAAGAGGTCAGGAGAATTGATAAGGCGGATAGTGTACAGAACACACCATAGGCGCACCTTTTAACAAAGTTCACTTTTTTCATAGGGGGTAGTTTAAATTAATTATTAGTTAGTTAATTAAAATCATTAGCAATTAAGATAACCTTAAAAATTAATAATTTCTTACAAAGAAAAGTTATTTTTATAATATTTCCAAATAATTAATAAATTTTTGAAAAACTTTTCCTTTTTAACACTGTATCCAACAATTTTAAGAATTTTTAACGACGATAAATAATCTTTATTATCGCCTGTTTAGCAATTCTTTATGAGAAAGCGGAAACTAAGCAGTATAAAACCGGTTTGAATTCTAACTGGAGATGAAAAAAAGTGCATTTGGGGCTTATACGGGCGAATTTTTCAAAAAATTGCAGGAAACATGAGTGGAAAATGTAAATATTCAATAAATTTTTACACAACTGTTTAAAACTTTTGAATTTACGCCTGCTTAATAATGATTTAACTCACGATAACACGAAGCATTTTTAATATCAGAATCTATAAGGCCTGGAGATTTAACCTTAATTTAAAAGATAATTTGTCCGGGTTTTGGATGAAGCTTTATTCAATACTGAATACTATTTAAATGATTCAGTATTCTCGTTCCTACCCTGTCTTTTTGCTGTTGATTTTCCGGAATCGGGTTTGATGCGTACTTCATAAATACATCCATATATTCTCTGAACAAACTATCGGACACCGGATCAATTCTTTGTATCGTGCTATGCAGTTCAGACCTCGACATCAGCACAGCGTTCCGGATACCCAACTTTTGAGTAATGAGCCGGAATGCATCATTTAATACTTCTATCTTATATTTACCTTGTTGCATAAATTGACGGGCATAATAATTAACAGATATAACCGTGCCGGTAAATAATAAACAATTACTTATCCAAAATTTAGCTACAAGGGCATTAAGTTTAAAAAAGTGATTTTAATACTTGGTTTATATAAGCTTAGCTGGATTTAACACATGATTTAGGTAATGGAAATTGGATGAGCAAATTGCAGAGTGGTTTTATTTCCCCAAAGTGTGGCAATTGTTCTCAAGGGTTTACTAGCAGAATTTCCATAGTCTAAACTATCAATTGCTATAAAACAAAATATTCTGCCCCGGTTTTATGACTGAAGCAGAATAGTAATGTAAATTCTGGAAATTAGTAAGATGTTCCGCAGGTACGGAAAGCAGTATGGCCTATTTGCTTAGGCTATCTATCATTTGCTTTGATTGCCTGATATTACCCCGCGATGATGCTCCAAAAAGTATGGATTCAACACCGTCCAGTTTGCAAACATATTCAAGCGCTTCTTTTGGAGCAAGCGTTCCTGCAGCAAAAACCTGCATGGCTATCAACCTGCATCTTTTTTGGGCAATTACCTTTTCGTACTCCGCAACACTACCCGACATACGGAACCCGGCTTTATTGATCGAAGCGCAAATTATTGGGTTCTTTATGCCCGCGCCCTCAAGTGTATCCAGCAAAAGAGGCAGGTTCATTGTAATAAAGCCGGCTTCAGCTTTATGTTTATCCCTTACATGCTCATAAAAGCCCACCAGGAAATCGGTCATCCCCAGGCCCAATAACATATCGGTGATCACATTCTGAATAAAAATAACCGGAGTATCTATACCCTTAAACATTTTAAGTTCGGCATCTATGAGCAGATCCATCATGGATATAAAATCCTTTTTCACAAACGCCATCCCTCCTTTTGCAACAGTGCTGAAGATATTCCCCGGAACATATTGCTTTATGGTGCCCATTATCCCCAACTCAGTTACAGCATTGGCATATTTATGAGCATAAGGCATGCAGGGATATATTTTAAAACCTTTGTATTTGGGATTGTCCCTGATCACCTTGCAAATATCGGCTATCCTGTCGTGAGTAGTACACATAAAGGTGTTGATGCCTTCTTCTATCGCAATATCCAGTACATCTATAATAGCTTTATTATCCTTAAACCTTATTGCCTGTGCGCGTGATTTCTCGTCAGAACCATGATTAACCCCAAAAAATTGATTATCTCCAAAAATTACTCTTTCCATTTTTTACTGGTTATCTTTTAATAATAAGGTAATAAGTTCGTCGGTATCAGTTGCGCTTGCGAATGAACTGATATTGGTTGATTTTTTGTTTTTTACACAATCAATAAAATGATCGATCTGCGAAGTATATTCCTCTCCGCGCAGATTGTAGTTTACAAGCGGGGTTAATTCAGTAATGTATTTTGTACTCCACCCCTTTTCAAAGCCTAAAGCTTTATTTTCTTCCTTCAGGTATACTTTTAGCTCAGTCGCATCAACAATAAGTTTCCCTTTTTTACCTAATACCGTAACCGAAGTACTCATTTTGCGGTAGGTATCATCGCTCCAGTTAACAGAAAGTTGACCGGTTAAACCGCTTTGTAAGGTTACACTCGAATATACAGCGTCCTCCACATCTACCGAGAATATGCTTTTCAATTGGGTGCCGCGCACCTTAACTGTTTTACCCAGAATAAAATTGATCAGGTCAATAGTGTGAGATGCATAATCATACAAACATCCGCCACCCTGCCCTTTTTCGGAGCGCCAGGTGCCACCTTTTTCCTTTAAAACAACCGGGCCGTATGATTCACCTACAAAATGATATAATTCACCGAGTATATTGGCTGATAATAACCTCTTTGCTTCATTAAATGTGCCTATAAAGCGGTTGTGATATCCTACCTGGTTCACTAGTTTCAGGTCATTGGCTTGTTTTGCCAATGCCTTACCGTCTTCAGCATTCAATGAAAATGGCTTTTCGCAGAAAACATTGATATTGTTCTGTAATGAATAAGAAACCATATCGGCATGAAACTTTGTGGGCGATGCAATTACTATCGCATCAAGTTTCATGGTATCGATCATTTTCTTATAGTCAGTAAAGAATTCGAATTTTGTATGCCTTTTAAATACATCATTTAATAACGAGGATGTATCACAAACTGCAACCAGGTCAACATCGGGGTGCGCCCCTAATATTGCACAATGAGATATCCCCATTTTACCCAAACCAATTAATCCGGCTCTAACCATTATATTTTTTTTAATTTGAAGAATACGAGTAAAAAGTCCTTAACAAACAGCATCTGATTGCCGGTATTTCGCTTGAATATTTCAGGCCTCAGAAATATCCTTACCAGCCACTCCAGGCGTAGTTTTATCCAAATTTTAGCGGGCCGTTTGCTGTTGCCGGCATACCAGTCAAAAACATTACCTATAGTTGATATTACAGGAACATTTAAAAAATCCTTGTTTTCATAGGCCCATTTTTCCTGTTTAGGGGCAGTTAATCCCACAAATAGTACATCCGGGGCAAAATCATTAATTGCTTTCCTGCTATTGATATTATCTTCTTCGCTAAACTCATTTTTGTATGGCGGCGAATATGATCCCACTATTACATTAGGGTATTCAATGGCTAATCTGTCTTTTATCTTCTGCAAAGTGGCATCTGTTGATCCGAAAAAGAAGCATTTCCCCGATCTTTGGTTAAGCTTATCAACAAAATAGTCGAAGCAATCCTGCCCGGCTACTTTCTTGATATTCTTCCCATTAAGAAAAACTGAAGCGAAGGCTACGCCGATGCCATCAAGCACCAGCAGGTCGCTATTTTTTAGTGCCGATTCAAATCTCTTATCTTTCAGCGCTACTCCATAAGAGTTTGGGCTAAAGGTGTTGATCAATATTTGCTTTGAATAATTAAGATCGGATAGCTTCCCGCAAAAGACATTATATCCCATCACGGGCAGGTATTTGTCAGTAATCATTGTTGTATACTATGTATCGCTATTATATTTAAAAAGCCGATGTTGTGATTTTCAGCAGGCATCCGTTGTACGCAAAACAAACCTGTTAGGTTAAATTTTTATGCATCATAATAATTTAAAAGGCTGTTCAATGCTTCCGGGCCCAGATGTTAAATTGTTATCCTTTGGGCAAATACTATGCCAGCAAATATAATGAATGATTGATTTGTTTTATAAATAAGTAAAATACTTAACTCTTTGTTAGTAAATTGTTAATCTGCCCGAAGATGGCGATCATCCCCTATTCAAAAAATTTACCCAATCGCTGAAACCATTTATATCAAAATGATCGGACAATTTTCCGGAGCTATCATAGTCAGGATGTAGCATTATTTCAACAACCTTGCCATTACGGTCGCTGTTCGCATTGATAAAAAAGTGATTGGCGTCTTCGAAATAATTTGAGTAATTGCAGCCACTGGCTATGAAGACATTATTGATGTATTTTCTATAATAAAAGTTCAGATAATTACCCTCATTATAAGTTTGTGCAAGCCTGATCTTCAACTTATAATGTTTTGCAGCATCAAGGAAAAGCTTGTAGAAACATGGCAGCGTATGCAAATGACAGTGAGAGTCGAGGTGAGTTATCTGTATTTTGTTTGACACGGCCTTATCTACCTGTGCATATATTTCTTTTGAAAAGGCCGCCCTGGTCCCTGCGCTCAAGATGTTAATTTTCTTATTTACATTGTTGAAATCCCAGTTGCCGCTTTCATCCAGGTACTCAGGCTGATTAAAATCAGTTACCGGCTTCCCCTCAGCCAGGTTAATATGCAAGCCTATATTGCGTACTGAGTTATTTCGGGCAATGATATCCACAGCTTCATCAAAACCTCCCATATTTACCATCAGCGATGTGCTATTGATATACTCTTTTTCAAAACAATGCAAAATGGCGCCGTTTATTGAAGTGTTAAATCCCAAATCATCGGCATTGGCTATAACATTGGCGGGTATAATCATAGATTTAACAATCAGTTAAAAATCGCTTAAAGGTTTAACATAAACGCCTCTCAAATATGCAAAATGCAATTTGAAAATAGCGAACCCCCTTTTTTTATGAAATCAGGACTGCAACTTTAGCCATTCATATATCGTTAAATGGCGGCAATTAGATTTAATTGAATTAATTTATTGAGCTATAATAATTTGGTGCAGGTGGTTTAATTGTTAAACTGCATTCATATTATCAAAATCGTGCCCAATTGAGTGCCTTTACATAGTAGTTAAATTAGTTAAGGATAATTTCAAATTTATTTTGGCACGGGTTATGCATTTGTTTTTTTTTAGTTATTTTCGGGGCAGCTAATATTAGGTGTTGCAATATTGTTAATAAATTTAGTAATCAGGTAATAGAAATTCAATTTCTTCAATAATGAAAAAAATCATTTTTTGAGATCATGATTTTAAAACCCACAAATTATTTAACATTTCTGGTTCATCAGATTTCGTCTATGCATCTCTCCGGTATAATTATTGTTTTGCAAATTAAAGTTTTGGCATGACTTTTAATATTAGAACAAGCTGTTTTCAATATAATTAAGTAAATAGTTTAATATTTTAAAAAACGCGCTTATTTTATTATCAATTAAAACAAATTAAACAGGAACCATTCAAATAGTTATTATCATGAACCAAAACCTACTTAAAGCCTTTATCATTGTTATCGTTTTATTTAGCTTCTCCTGCAGTAATTACAAAACCGTTCCTTACTTCCAGGATCTGAGCCAAACTGCTATTACAAAACAGGAGATCACTAATTTCTCCACGCTGCTTGTACAGCCCGGTGATATATTAGGTATCAATGTTTCGAGTTTGAACCCCGAAGCCTCCGCTGTGTTTAACTACAATTTAAACAGGGTGAGTGGTGACAATACCGACAGAAGCCCCCAAAACTCCGTGATAGGATATTTGGTTGATGTAAATGGCAACATAAGACTACCTCTTATAGGCGAGACTAAAGTTGCAGGTTTTAGCACTACTGAATTAAACGATCAGCTGCAATCAAAGCTGCAAACTTATCTTAGCAAACCCATTGTTAATATCCGCATACTCAATTTTAAAATATCAGTATTGGGTGATGTTTTAAAACCAGATGTTTATACTGTACAAAATGAACGCATCACTATACCGGAAGCACTTAGCCTTGCAGGCGACCTTAACATAACAGGTATTCGCAATAATATCATGCTGATAAGGGAAATAAATGGCAAACGTGAATTTGTGCCTATAGATCTTACCTCAAAAAAACTATTTGAGTCTCCTTACTACTACCTTAAGAACAATGACGTTATTTATGTAACGCCAAACAAACAAAAAGTTTCAGCTGCAAACACAGCCTTCCAAAAAGTAGGATTAATTATTGCCGGCCTTTCAGTATTAGCAATTATTATCTCCTCTAAAAACATTAAATTCTAAGTTTAATTTATGAGTACAACTAATCCGCAAATTACAACCATAACGCTACCAGTTTCACAAAATCAATCTGTCGATTTTGTGAAACTTTTAAAAAAATATCTTTTTCATTGGCCGTTGTTCGTAATAGCTCTTGCCTTATTTATTGTAGCAGCATTTTTTTATCTTAAATATGCACACCCTGTATATCCCATTAACTCTACCATAGAGTTTAAGGACGATAAAAGTGCTGCCAGCACTAATGAAAAAACAGGCATATCGACCCTGGATCAGATCAGCTCTCCCGTTATTGTTGAAAACGAGATAGAAGTGATGCAGTCAAAGCAGATCATGTTCCAGGTAGTTAATCAACTTAAATTATGGGTTAACTATTCTCAGAAAGATGGACTTATTGTAAATGATCTTTATACTTCATCGCCAGTAAGCTTTGATTTTGTAAAAACAGCAGGCACCATTGGCCCCGATGGAGAAAAATTAGAAATTATTTTAAAAAACCGTAACTCTTTCGCTTTGGTGGACGAGGATAAGGTTCAGCATGTTTTTAAATACGGGCAGCCAATAAAAAGCGGTTTTGGAACATGGCAGTTAACAGCAACTCCGGCATTGGATGGTTTTATCGGATCAACTATTTTCATTTCCATACAGGACCCTGATGCAGTATCAGATAATTATTTATCAGGGCTTAAAGTTTCTATGGAAAATAAGGATGCTCCCTTTGTTAACCTGGCGCTTGCTGATCAGGTTCCGCAGCGCGGCAAGGACATTCTTAATACATTAATGGCAATTTATAACAAGAATGCTATAAATGAAAAAAACAGGAAGGCACAAAAAACTATAGAGTTTATTGACAAGCGTCTAGATTCAATAAGTAAGGATCTGTATAGCACAGAGAAAATGGTTGAAGTATATAAAAGCAGCCAGGGCTTAACGGATATCAATTCGCAGTCACAAACTTATGTTGCAAGTCAGCAGGCTACTGAAAAGGCCCTTAATGATATCGATATACAAATAGAGATCATTAATGGAATTGAAAACTTTATCAACTCACCTAAAAATAAGGGAGAACAGCCTTCTACAACCGGGCTGTCGGATCCTGGATTAAACTCCCTGCTTGATAAACTTTCTGATCTCCAATTAAAGAAAGATCAGATGCTGGCCACCACTCCCGAAAAGAACCCGATCTTCGATCCTATCAACAGGCAGATCGCTACTCTGCAGGGTGCAATAAAGGATAAGATCACTACAATAAAATCCGGCCTTATCTCCTCAAGAAATCAGCTTAAATCATTTAATTCAGGTTTTCAATCTTCTATACGTAAAGTACCGGGTCAGGAAAGAGAGTTTACAGGATTAAAACGCAACTCCGACGTAAAGGAGAAATTATATACCTATCTATTAGAGGAGAAGGAAGAAATTTCCTTAAACTATGCTGCATCGGTATCTGACGCTCAAATAGTTGATGATGCACATGCCGGTAAGGTTAAATGGCCAAAACCAGCCATTGTTTATGTTTTAGCGTTTATATTAGGGCTTGCAGCACCTGCCGGTCTTATTTATAGCAGGGACAGTTTCGATGTGCGCATAACCAACCGCAAGCAAATTGAAGATGTGGTAACTATACCTATCCTGGGCGAGCTTTCATATCAGGAATCAAGTACACCCATTGTTATTTCGCAGGGCAGAGGGAAATTCGCTATTGGGGAACAATTTCGGGTACTCCGAACAAACCTGTATCATGTTCATAACACCAACGAAAGCGGGCGTGTAACATTATTTACCTCAAGTACCGGTGGTGAAGGAAAAAGCTTTGTGAGCGCCAACCTGGCTGTAACACTGGCTTATGCATCACGGAAAACTGTGATACTTGAAATGGACCTCCGGAAACCAAAGATCTCGGTTACATTCGGTTTGCCAACTGATCATATTGGTATTAGCAACTATCTGGATGGCGAGAAATTAAAGATGGAAGATATTATACAGCCTTCGGGCATACCCGGGCTTGATGTAATAGGTTGCGGATCCATCCTTCCTAACCCCTCTGAGTTATTAGAAAGAGCTACGCTTGATGAACTGATTGTAAATTTACGGCAGATGTATGATGATGTGATCATTGACAGCCCTCCTATTCACCTTGTGACTGACGCTTTGATCATATCCAGGGTTGCTGATGCTTCCTTGTATATTATGAGGCAGGGATATACCCAAAAGGCAGAACTTGATTTCATTAACGAAATTAAATCTGAAAAGAGGTTCCCTAAGCTGAATATCATTTTCAACGGGATTAAGAGAGATAAATACGGCTACGGTTATAACTATGATAACAGCTATTATAACTCTTATACCGAGAAAAGAAAGCATACCGTTGGTAATATGGTTAAGAAATTTTTCAGCCGCTTTTAAGTAAATATTGGATTTGGGTTCACCTCCGGCTTTCCAATATCGGCAATGGGAATAAATTATTGATTACCTGAACAGTTTATCCAGGTCACTTATTTGATAATTATATCGGGGCATATCCTCCGATATAATTGTTAAAGACAAGAATTACTTATCATTATTTAAAATAAAAAAATGGGTGCCGGAAATTTAAGAGCTTTAGGATTGAAATATTGGAACAATCCTAAGGTAAAGCAGATATTAATGCTTTTTTCCGTAAACCTGGTTGGCATACCCATTGGCGTATTAACCAGTATAGTTTTAACCCATTATCTTAATGCCAACGATTACGGGAACTATCAGTTTTTAGATGGCTTCTTCTTATTCACCATCACCATATTTATTCTCGGTTTTTTTCAGGCTGCAAACAGAGCACTGGTATTAAACAAGGATAAGGATAAAGCAAGAGAATATTATGGCGCCACTTTGGTGATCCTTGGGGGCCTGTTTCTGCTGATGTCATCAGCATTGATTATCTACTGCCTCCTGGATCGTAACCTGCAGCAAAAAGGCTTATTTAAGGTACTTTTATATTCTATTCCTTTTGGATGGGCCTACCTGCTGATAAATTATTTTGAGGTGCTTTTCCAGGCAGATAATAGAATGAACCTGCTCGCCATCTCAAGGTTGATTCCCAAAGTGACCCTCCTTATCGGGGCGGTATTTATTTACTACTTTTTGCAGAATACGCACTTAAATAAATTAGCCATAGCATGGGGCATATACCTGGGCGGCATGCTGGTTGTAAGTTTATACGTTTTATATAAGGTAAGACCTTCTTTTAATAATTTAAAGGCAAATATTGCCGAGATCTGGAAATATAATAAAACGTTCGGCTTTCATGTTTACATTGGGTCAGTAGTTGGGGTTGGTATAGCTCAACTTACGGGTGTTGTTATTAGTTATTTCGGGCAGAATAATAGCGGTGTGGGTTTTTATGCTTTGGCGCTCGCCCTTGCAAATCCCCTGCAATTTATACCAAATACTATAGCTACAACAAACTATAAAGAGTTTGCCTTGCATGATACCATTCCACGGAAACTTACCCAAACAACTTTATTGCTCACTTTTTCGGCTTTAGTGGTTTTGTGGGTGTTGGTGCCGTATTTTATCAAGATATTTTATCCGAGCCGGTTCGAATCTGTAGTTTTCTTAAATTTTGTGGTCAGCATAGGTACAGCCCTATATGGTATGGCCGATTATTATAACCGTTTTTTAGGCGCGCACGGCTATGGGAAGCTGTTAAGAAATACGGCGTTTATCGTTGGTATATTGATATTAGTTTTTAATTTTACACTGATCCCATACTTTGGCGTAAAGGGAGCTGCCTATACACGATTACTCGGCGGACTATCTTATTTTCTGTGTACTTTTTATTATTATAAAAGAACAACATCAAAGCATAAATTGGGATTAGTTAACAATTAGTATAAATTCAAAAATACAGTTGAATATATGGCAATGAATGCCCGGATAATGTTCTATATTATTATTACCGCACTGGTAGGTATCACCATATTTACCTTGTTCTCACAAATGACAAATTCATCTAATGTATCCGGAGAACCTGCAAAAACTGCGGTAGGCGGATGGTATTTTACTTTGGCATTTATCAGCAACGTATTATTAACCATAGTCAGCATTTATTCCTTTGTGGTGTATCGTAACAAATTCCCGCTTATTACAAATGTTTGTTATATCACGCTTATCATACTTGTTTTTCTTTTATCAATCGGCGACTTTTCAATGTATTCAAAACAGCCAAGTTCCTTTTATTCGCCAAAGGGAATAGGCACATGGATAAATTTTGGAATTTTATATTTTGTGGCTGAAGAAGTATATGCTACCCGGATATTCAAATTCTTCAGGACCGTATGTTATATAGTTATAGCATATAATTTGATGCGTTTAGCCATGTTGGGCACCATTTCAAGCCGGTCAGACACATTGAGTGCATTTGGTGAGACTACCATTTTCCTGATCTGGGTTTACCCGTTCTTCTTTTTAGATGATAGTGATAAAACCAACTTTGCCAAACTAATAAAGTATGGCACTATGATGTTAGTGGCCTTTTTTACCTTCGCAATCGCTTCGCGAAGTTATTTGCTTATCATGATTATTTTTCTCCTGATCAAGCTAAGAAGAGATTTAAAAGGAGGAAAAAATGCTATGCTCATTATTGTTATGACCGGAATGTCATTGTGTATCGGCTATTACTTCATCGCTAATATTCACAATTTCAATAGCATTAAAGGCATACTTAACATCTTTTCAGGCAGGATTGACGATGATACGCGTACCAGCCAGTTAAAGGAGTTTTTGGGTCAGTATAATATCGACAAATTGTTTACAGGAGTTGGGCCCTCCGGTACCTGGAATTGGTATTCACAAAAGGAGCCGCATTATGAATGGTTGGATAATCAATTTATGCTGCTTACCTGGTGGTTTGGGATACAAACTTTCCTGGTATATCTACTGTTTCTGGCCTATCCCCTGTTCAGGAAGAATACTTACAACAACATCGTGATCTCCAATGCCAAAATATTAATATTCTTTTGGATACTGGCATGCGGCGGCCTTGCGATATACGCTACTTTTAGCACAAAGTTTTTTTATTATTTTATTAGTTTATCAATTGGTGTAGCAACTCTGAATGTTAGGGAATTAAGGATTTTAATGGTTAAACCCCAGGCGGCGACGGCGGTTGTTTAGTTAAAACATTCTGCCTGAATATTGGTTTAGATTGACTGAAAATAAACAATCATCCCCGCTGCTTCGTAACAGTTAGTATGTGGTTTTATTAAGTAAAACACTACAAAAAGATAAACAAATCGCAGCTTGGTGCTGCATTTTGAAAGAATTATGGCTTTATCACAAGTTGATTTAAATAACGACGCTGAAAATTCAGATTTTTTGGGCAGGGTGTTTTTTAAGCTCCATTATTTAAAGATCGATTTTTTTTCAGCCTTATCTTCCGTTATTAACAATACGGTATGGAAGTTAAAGGGAGTTAAACTGGGTAGCGGGATAAAATATTATGGGTTTTCGAAAGTTTGCCGGCATCCTAAATCTACCATTTCAATTGGTGGTAATTGTGGTTTCAGATCCGATAAATTTTCAAACCTGATAGGTGTAAACAGGCGCTGCATACTTTCAACACATTCTTCCGGCGCGTCCATCAGGATCGGAAGTGGTTGCGGCTTCAGCGGTGTAAGCATCGGATGCGCAGAATCAATCACAATTGGGAACAATGTATTGGTTGGCGCGAATGTTGTTATAACAGATTTCGACTGGCACAATGTCGATCCATTAAGAAGAAGGGATCCATGTACCAGTTTAAAACCTGTTATCATTGAAGATAATGTTTTTATCGGTTTAAATTCTATTGTATGGAAAGGTGTAACGATCGGTAAAAACTCAGTGATTGGCGCAAATTCGGTCGTAACAAAAAGTATCCCCGAAAATTGCATCGCTGCCGGGAATCCTGCAAGAGTTATAAAATCAATTTAGGTGAAAAGACATAATAAAACAGATCATTATACTACCCTTGCAATTTTATGATACAAGGAAGTGAAAACTTTATCGCAATACAAACATTAACTTATCAATAATACATCAATATAAAACATTACCTGATAAAATTCTTACTATGAAACAAACCGATACAAGTTCAACAATACATAAATACATCATCGACCCGGCACAAGTTAAAATCGGGGTTATTGGTTTAGGATATGTTGGCTTACCCCTCGCCGTTGAATTTGCAAAAAAATATAATGTTGCAGGGTTTGATATAAATCCCTCCCGGATAGCTGAATTAGAAAAGGGCCACGACCGCACACTAGAGATAAGTGAAGAATTATTAAAGCAGGTAACCGTTAAAAATTTGGGTGGCAATTCAGGCTTGTTG
>Ga0206890_1117_pt1 | contig 24426 bp, 23 predicted proteins | sample Alteio_BWOrgHeat_58_FD_152960 | JGI IMG/M metagenome (GOLD analysis project Ga0206890, IMG submission 152960) | Enriched cells from forest soil in Barre Woods Harvard Forest LTER site, Petersham, Massachusetts, United States - Alteio_BWOrgHeat_Nextera6 ... | reverse complement strand
CTAATGTTTACAGATGGCAGCGTAGGCGCAACCGAAACCGGAGGAATTGGTCTGGGCGAAACAATGCATCTATATGTTGGTAACGGAACGGAGAGAAACGGACTTATTAATCAGCATCACACCGTTGAAAATATAATTTCCGAACGCGAAACCGGTTCAAATGGATTTGCCCTTTCACCATCAAAAACAGCATCAAAACATGCTATGCTGTATATTAACCCGCATGTACCCTTTTATTTCCGCGACGAGGTGCAGATAGTGAGTGATGAGGGACTGAACGTTTATGGCGCGGTTACCTGGGGACAGTTTTTTGTTTACCAGGGATTTAACCGCCATTGTGGTTGGATGCATACGTCCAGCTATGCCGATGTGGCCGATGCCTACACCGAAAAAGTGACCCAAAAGGGTGGCAAATGGTATTATGAATATAACGGGCAATTAAAACCGGTTACCACCCGGCAGCTGGTTTTCAATATCAAAAGGGGCGATAAAACTGAACAACGTACCATTACCGGCTATTATACCCATCACGGGCCGGTGCTTGGCAGCGTAGGAGACAAATGGCTTTCTTTAAGGGCGAATAATCGTTCCTACAATGCCCTGCTTGAATCCTGGCTGATCACAAAGGCGAAAACTTTTGCCGAATATAAGAAGGCAATGAGCCTGCTCTCAAACGGCAGCAATAATACCGTATATGCTGATGATCAGGGCAATATTGCCTTTTGGTATGGAAACTATATGCCCAAACGCGATCCAAAATGGGATTGGACACGGCCTGTTGACGGCACAACCCCTGCAACCGAATGGCATGGCATACATTCTTTGGATGAGGTGATCCACGTATATAATCCTGCAACAGGATGGATCGAGAATTGCAATTCAACCCCTTTTACTTCATCCGGAGCGAGTAGTCCTGATAAAAGTAAATACCCGGCCTACATGGCCCCCGACGGGCAAAATTACCGGGCTATAAATGCCATACAGCTATTGAAAGATGCGAAGAGCGTAACACTTGATGACCTGATCAGTAAGGGGTACAATCATTATCTTTCTTTTTTTGACGAGGCGCTGCCCCCGCTTTTTGAGGCATACAAATCAGCCAATGATTCTGTGAAAAATTCACTTATCGAACCTTTATTGGTAATGCAGCAATGGGACAGGCTTTCGGCAGCAAATTCAGTGGCTACAACCCTTGCTGTGGAGTGGGGCACGCGCTTGCTGGCATCATTACCACATGTACAAACTGTGGAAGAATCTACCTATCAAACGGATCGCGTAGGTGCAATGCTTAAAAATATGAGCCCGCAAAAACAATTGGAATATTTTAGTGAGGCCATAAAAAGCCTTCAGAAGCGCTATGGGACATGGAAAATAGAATGGGGCGACATAAACCGGTACCAGCGCCCCGCTGATGGCACTACATTTGACGATAAATTACCAAGCATCCCGGTTGGATTGGTGGGATCGCAGTTTGGGCAGTTAGCATCGTTCCAAAGCCGTACCATGAAAACGGAAAAGCGATATGGATATAGCGGCAATAGTTTTATAGCTGCAGTGGAGTTTGGACCGAGGATAAAGGCTAAAAGCATAATAACAGGCGGTGTATCCTTTGATCCATCGTCAAAACATTTTACCGACCAGGCCGATGGGTATCTTAACGGCCATTTTAAGAATGTGCTGTTTTATAAAACTGATGTGCTGAAACATGCCGAAAGAAGCTATCATCCGGGAGAGTAAATTTAATGCAGGAATAATATTTGATGCAGGAATAATATATATTTGGAAATAACCACAAAGATGAGAAGACCCCTACTTACTATTCTTTTATTATTCACCTGCACATTCATCCACGCCCAAAGCCTGTCTTTCGAGGATCTGCAGAACCTGACCAACATGAGCAGCACCCAGGCGCATGATTTTTTAACCGCATCAAAAGGCTTTAAAGCCGAAGGCAACCAAATGCTGAACGGCAAAAGCATGGAGCAATATAAACTTGTACACGGGACGCCTGATAAAACGGAAACGATACTCATCGGCGCCAGTGTTAAGAGCCTTGCCGGTACCTCATCACGACCTGTTACTTATCTCACTTACCTGGAGTCGGATATTAATAATTTACTTGTACAGGCTAAAAAATCCACCATGACGCTGGTTTTTCAGGGTGCCGATCTGAAAAGTAATATTTATCGCTTTGATAATTCGCTGTTCAGGGCAAGTATTTCCTTAAGTTTCGATAAAAAATCAGGCAGCGTTGATGTGCAACAGAAGGAGTGATTAATGTGCAGCTTTCGGATGCGCAGATGATTAAATAGCGAGCTTGCATTTGCGTTTTTAAACGTCAATGCTTAAATTTGCGACTCAATTTTGTTCTTAACTATCATATTTTCCTATGGTGCAATGGTAACATGTCTGATTCTGGTTCAGAAGATCGTGGTTCGAGTCCATGTAGGAAAACAAAGGCGCTTTACAATATCGTAAAGCGCCTTTGTTATTTTCGGCAATCTTTTACTAAGCGTTTAATGTAAACGGAGGCACATTTTTAAGCTTCAAGCCCTTTAAACTATATAATTTAAAGGGCTTTGATTTTTTTTCTTTTTTGTTCGTTCAATCCGCAGGATTTGGACTGCGGATGCTGAGTGTTAACTTATTTCATCTAACGCAGGGTCTCCTGCGGAAGACCTTGCGGGGACAAAAAAAACTTAAATAGTTTACCTCAATTTGCGTATCGCTACCAAAAAATATATTCAATGGAGACACTACCTGGTTTTACTGGCTTACTCTTGATTTATAATTAAAATAAAAGATCATTATCAATTCTTTTTCTAACTTGCCTTTTTATCTGACCTAAATCAATGAGTATGAGAAGGCTTTTATGGCAATTTGCATTACTACTGCTGCCAGTTTGTGCTTTTGCACAAGGTAATCCCACAATTTCTAAAAATTTCACGCCAAAAATAAAGGGGATATTTCAATCCTTTAAACTAAATGACCATGTTTCGATAGTGCAAACAAATATCGATGATGAAAATTTTGAATTGATCGCCGTCAATGATAAAATGGAGGTATTATGGCGTACATCATTCAAGGGGTATGCTTTTGGAGCTGATAAATTTAAAGGGCATATACTTGCCTTTGCAGCTACAAGCTATTCGGAAAAGAAAGGGTATGCCGGTCCATATACTGGCTATTTTGTTAACGAGACAACCGGTAAATTAATGCTTCAAAAAGAAATTTACAATGATAAGCCTTCCGACAAAAAGGAGGTGGCAATTGCCTATTTTACAGGTGATGGCGCTTATTGTAATCTAGCTGTTGAACAAGTGGATAAGGATACCCGCTTTTTTCCAACGGATAAAATAAATACCAGCAATGATATAAAGTTGATGAGCTTAAATGAAAAATTAGAAATAGTAAATACCAGGCATATTATACCTGAGGGGACTTTTGTGAACTTAACGTATAACAATAATGGTGATCTGTTTCTTTTTGTTCTCCAGGATAATAAAACCGTTAAAGTTTCAAAATATGAAGCAGGCAAAACAGACGCTTCGGGGTCTATCATACAGGATATCGATGTAGCTAACAAACCCGAAATTGATTACAACAGCCGTTTCGTTTTTCCTTCACCTACCAACCCAAACGTTGTTTATTTTACACTGACGCATAATAACCCGGATAAAGACCATGAGCTGACAGTAGGCAAGTTGGACTTTAGTACGCACAAAGGACAAATTGTTAATGAGGTATTTAGCGGAAAACACGTTAGGGATATCGAAAAAAGCTACGTGCCTTTTGATAAAAAGCTCGATAAACCCAACTTAGGTTATTATCATGAAGTACGGCACCTGGAAGAATACAATGGCACCCTTTTGGTTACCTTATCAGAATGGGGCGCTGGCGGTAATTTTTCATTTGGGGAGTTATCCGTTGTCATTAACGGGTATGACCTGGACCTTAAACCAAAATTTCAGCAGGTATTGCCTACTCATTATGGCTTCTACTTCCCTTTTTTTACAGGCTATCATACCGGTAATAACTCGCTTTATGTGGTCAGCAATACGGCTTCAGGGCGCAGCCTTATTGTGCTATATGGCAAGCTTGACCTGACTACCGGTAATTGGGAAAAATTGGAAAAATTGCCAAAAGGCGATCTTGGCAATTTTGATTATTCTGATTACCACGTTATTTGGTTCACAAAAGAGTTTATGGTACCCTATGTCGATCTCAAAAACTTTGTTAAAGTCACACAAGTTATTAACCTGGCATCGTATCAGTATTAGCTTCGAACAACTTTTATTAACCTTCAGCTCAATTCATATTAGTTCGGTTTTCAGTCCGCAGTTACAAACTTTCTACTCAAAACTCATCAGTTACTACATAATACTTCCTATACGCGTTATACAACACATTCAAATCCAGCTTTGTTAATGTTGGGTAATGTTCGTTTATATAAAATGCCGATTAAAGGCAGGTTTGCCCCTGGAAACATTTCTTCTTCAGTGGCAGTCAACCGTATCCTTCCGTAAAGAGTGATTTATTTATTGCTTCATGTTCAATATTTTTACATTATTGGGTATCTTTCCTTTGTGAAAAAATATATTTACTATTCACTTTGTTTGCTTTCGGCATTAACAGGGTGTAAAAAGAATACTAATACAACTAAACCTGCCATATCTATTTCTCATTTGAGTGTTAATAAGGATACCATAGGTGTTATTATCAGTATTTTTGGACAAAATTTTGATAAAGCTGCGGCCAATAACACAGTTACTTTTAATCAAACAGCCACAATAGCATCAAAGGTTTATACTGATCAATCGGGGAATACGAATCAATTGGATGTTATAGTACCCATAGGTGCGACAACGGGCATCGTTTCCGTTTCAGCCGACAATCAGGTTGCAAAATTGCTGGACACTTTTTATGTGTTAAAGAAAAATTATGAATGGGTCCAGCTAAAAGCGTTCCCCGGGGGCCCAAGAATGTACTCCACCTCGTTTACGGTAAACGGAAACTCATACGTAGGCACAGGCATGCTCAACACGGTAACCGATTATAGTGATTTATGGGAATATAACCAGGCAAATGATAGTTGGGCACAAAAGGCTGGTGTGCCTGTCATCAATGGAACCAGCGTTCGCAATGCATTTAGTTTTACTATTGGCAACTACGCTTATGTTGGGGGTGGAATATCTTCACTCTCATATGGCGAAAAGGATGTAAACAAATATGACCCGGTTGCAGACAAGTGGACAAATGTAGCAACTGTGGGTGGGTCTAATAGTTTTGATGACTCTTTCGCCGGGACTTACCAAAATAAAGGCTATATTTTCAGTTTATCAGCGGGTAACAATCAAGTATACCAATATGATCCAGTCACCAACCTTGTGACTAGTACTCAAGTTGGGAATGGAAACACCTGGTGCCTAACAACGCCCACCCAGTTAATCGCCGGCGGTGGTAACGAGGTGTTCGCACTTGCCCCCCCAGGTTCTGGTTTCACTATTCTTCGTGCGGGGGGTGGCTACGTCGGTGAATTCGTACCAACAGGCACGAATGTATTTACTCAGGCCGTTTACTACAATAATGGCATGTATATGTCGTATGGTGACTTAGGGAAGTTAGTCAGGCTCGACCTCACCAGTAACACATGGTCAAGTATTACTCAGCAAACATTGGGAATAAGTGAGGGGGCCGTTTGTTTTATCATAGGTACGAAGATATATGCTGTAGGTGGGGGTAGTGGTTTCTTTTCGACATCGTCTGCCAATGTATGGGTTGTGGATTTGTCCCCCTACTTAAGGTGAAATTAGGTATCGTCATAGTAAATAAACAGAAATACCGAATTTGTATCGCGTGGACAACATAATTAATTATTGAATATATGTTGGCATTTTCCAGGTGCGGTATCCAGTACAAATATTAAGCGAATGTTATTTATCACCAAAAAACGTATTATTTAAAATAACTACTTAGATCTGATAACCCAATTTACATCATGACGAGAATTTTAACCAGCTATGTAGTCTTGCCGCTACAGACCAAGAATGTTTATATACCAAGGTCGAATACCAATTGGTTATAACAGCGCTCGATGAATTCTTTATGTTGAAGTCCTAAAAGATGATTCAATCCCCGCAGGGTCTCCTGTACGGGACCCTGCGCTCACGGGTAAAATATGCAATCAGGCAAATCTCCAGTTCCCCAGCACTACCCCGCGTAAACTACATAATTCAAGCGCCTTTGTATTTTTTTTCTTTTTTGTTCGTTCAATCCGCAGGATTTAGCTTGTTAAACTCGGTTTGTAACAAAAATTAAACAATTATATCCCGGTTTTTTAAGCAAATAAGCTATTTCACTGTTTAAGTTTGTCTGTCAAAAAATAAAATAATATTTAATGGAAGAATTGAAGAACGACACTACCCCACTGGCAATCGATATTAAAGCTATCAATGAAATGATAGAAAAAGAAAGTGCCTTTGTCGATCTTTTAAGATCAGAGATGGATAAGGTCATCGTAGGCCAGAAATATATGATCGACCGCCTGCTTATCGGCCTACTGGCCGACGGTCATATCCTGCTTGAGGGCGTACCGGGTTTGGCCAAGACACTGGCCATTAACACGCTTGCCAAAGCAGTACAGGTTGATTTCAGCCGCATCCAATTTACACCCGACCTTTTGCCGGCTGATTTGGTCGGAACAATGATCTATAATCAGAAAAAAGAAGAGTTTATTGTCAGGAAAGGACCTATATTTTCCAATTTTATCCTTGCCGACGAAATTAACCGTGCGCCTGCAAAAGTACAGAGCGCCTTGCTGGAAGCTATGCAGGAAAGACAAGTGACCATTGGTGATACCACTTTCCCGCTGCCAAACCCATTCCTGGTTCTGGCTACACAGAACCCGATAGAGCAGGAGGGGACCTATCCACTGCCCGAAGCGCAGGTTGACCGTTTTATGCTGAAAGTAGTTATCGGTTATCCCAATAAAGAAGATGAGAAAAGAATTATCAGGTCGAATATTTCACCTGGTGGCATGCTAAAGCCGACTGCCATTGTAAAACCTGACGCCATTGTTAAGGCGCGCAAGGTAGTGCGGGAAGTATATATGGATGAAAAGATAGAGCAATATATCATCGATATCGTTTTCGCCACGCGTTTTCCTGAAGAGCATAAACTGGCCCATTATAAAAACCTGATCAGTTATGGGGCCTCGCCAAGGGCCAGCATAAACCTGGCACTGGCTTCCAAAGCGTATGCCTTTCTTAAACACCGGGGCTATGTTATTCCTGAAGATGTAAGGGCCATCTGTCATGATGTACTCAGACACCGCATAGGGCTAACCTATGAGGCCGAAGCCGAAAATATGACTACGGAAGTTATTATCACCGGCATACTAAATGCCATTGAAGTACCTTAAGTATGGCAAAGGATACTAAAGACCTGCTTAAAAAGGTAAGGAAGATCGAGATCAGGACGCGGGGTTTAAGTAACCACCTGTTCTCAGGCGAATACCACTCTGCATTCAAAGGACGTGGCATGGCCTTTAGCGAGGTGCGTGAATACCAGGTAGGGGATGAGATCAGAACGATTGACTGGAACGTCACCGCCCGTTTTAACCATCCCTACGTGAAGGTTTTTAATGAAGAAAGAGAGCTTACGGTAATGTTGTTAATGGATGTAAGCGGATCTGAGAACTTTGGCACCGTCACCTGGCAAAAGCAGGACCTTGCGACAGAGTTGTGCGCCGTATTGGCCTTTTCGGCAATACAGAATAATGATAAGGTGGGCGTACTGTTTTTTAGTGATAAGATAGAGAAGTTTATCCCGCCAAAAAAAGGCCGTAGTCATATTTTAATGATCATCCGGGAATTGATCGCCTTTAGCCCTGAAAATAAAAAGACAAACGTTGCCGAAGCCTTAAGATATTTTACCGGTGCCATAAAGAAAAAATGTACAGCCTTTATTATTTCCGATTTTATGAGCCCGGGATTTGAGACCGAATTGAAAATAGCCAATAAAAAACATGATGTGATCGCCTTGAGGCTTTACGACAGGCACGAGGAAGAGTTTCCGGACCTTGGCCTTATTCCAACCCGGGACGAAGAAACCGGTGAGATACAATGGATAAACACCGGCAGCAGGGAAATTAGAGATGCTTATAAAACCACAGCGCTTAACAGAAATGTGATGTTAAGTAATACATTTAAGAAATCAGGCGTGGATTTTACCAGTATCGGCACTCATGAAACTTATATTAAACCATTGATGACATTATTCAAAAAAAGAGGTAGCAGAAAGTGAGGATTAAACAACATTTCCATCCCGGCCCCTACCGCGGTGTTTTAATGCTTACGCTATTTTTTGCCTGCTTTTATTGCAGGGCAGGGGCCCAAAATATACAGGTGGAAGCTAAACTGGATAAGGCTTCCATGCCTATCGGCGCCCAAACCGTACTGCATGTTTCGGCACATACCCCCGCTAAAAGTGTTATTTCATTTCCGATACTAAAGGACAGCATTGGCAAGATCAAAATTGTTACCGGCCCTAAGCCGGATACCGCGTTGGATAAAAATGATCCTGCCAATGAAACCATAACTCAGAATTATACCATTACCTCTTTTGACGAGGGCATTGATACCATTCCTCCGCTTCAATTCCATACTGCCGCGGGTATAGTTAAAACAAAGATGGTGACACTTCAAATCAAGCCGGTGCTGGTTGATACCACAAAAGTGTTCTACGATATTAAGCAGCCCTTCGTAGTATCCTATACTTTTTGGGATTGGTTAAGGGATCATTGGCTTTTGGTCGTCATAATTTTAGTTGCCTTAATATTGGCAACAGCAATTATTTATTATCTGAAAAACCGGCCTAAGGGAACTATCATTAAGAAAGCTGCTCCTGTTTTAACAATAGACGCTATTGCATTGAATAAACTTTACGCATTGCGGGATAAAAAGCTGTGGCAGCAAAACGAAATAAAGCTTTATTATATCGAACTGACAGATATCCTGCGGGAATACCTGGAGAGGAGATATCATATTCAGGCACACGAGCAAACCACTGGGGATATCTTAGCGGCACTGAAAGATAAAGACATACCTGCCAGTGGAAGAGATATTCTGAAAGAGCTATTGACCCTTTCCGACCTGGCGAAATTCGCAAAGGAGAAACCAACACCTGCGGAAAATGAACAAAAGATGGAAGATGCCATTGAGTTTATCCGCCAAACAAGGGAGGAGGTGCCCGCATGAGTTGGTTTAAAGCCATACAATTTGCCCAGCCTGGATTTTTCTGGTTGCTGCTTATTATCCCACTGATGATCGCCTATTATTATTGGCGAAACCAGCAGTTGCAGGGCGTACTCGGCATGTCTTCCACAAGTGGTTTTTCAATTTTCCGGAAAAACAGGATGCATATCTGGCGGCATTATGGCATTGTGCTGCGGTCATTGGCCATCATAGCCCTGGTAACAGCGCTGGTGCGGCCACAATCCGCTTTAAGCTGGCAGAACGAAACGACGGAAGGTATCGATATTATGATTGCCAGTGATATTTCGGGCAGTATGTTGTCCGAAGATTTTAAACCGAACCGTCTGGAGGCCGGCAAAAATATCGCCATTAATTTTATTAAAAACCGCCCCGGTGACCTTATCGGATTGGTAGTTTTCAGCGGTGAAAGTTTTACCCAGTGCCCGTTAACAATTGACCATGATGTACTGATCAATTTATTCCACGATATTAAAAATGGGATGATTGATGACGGCACAGCTATAGGAATGGGATTGGCCACAGCGGTAAACCGGCTAAAGGGCAGCGAAGCAAAAAGCAAGGTTGTTATTCTACTGACCGACGGGGTGAATAATATGGGCTCCATACCACCTTTAACTGCCGCCGAGATTGCAAAACAATTCGGGGTGAGGGTTTATACCGTTGGCTTGGGAACCAATGGTAAGGCTCCCTACCCTTTCAAAGACCAGGCCGGTCGTACCCATTACCAGATGATACCTGTTGAGATTGACGAAGGGATGCTTGGAAAAATAGCCAGCATGACCGGCGGTAAGTATTTCAGGGCCAGGAACAACACCGAACTATCGGAAATATATAAACAGATAGACAAACTTGAAAAAGTTAAAATAGCTGTTACACGCTATCATAAACGGACGGAACATTATTTACCATTCGCTATTGTTGCTTTGGCTTTTTTATCGCTTGAGATTATATTAAATAATACAATTTTTAAAGGAGCTTTGACCTGATGCTACGCTTTGCACATATAGAGTTTTTATGGGGCCTGGCATTTGTTCCCCTCATCATCCTTTTATTCTTACTGGTGAGAAGGTGGAAAAGGAAGTCCCTTGCTGCTTTCGGGGATAAGGAAGTTGTGCGGCGACTGATGCTCGAGGTGTCATTTTCAAAGCCGGTATTGAAATTTGCTCTTTTTATAACTGCCTACGCATTGCTTATTATAGGTTTGGCTGATCCGCAAATAGGTACGCAAACCGAGGATACAAAAACGAAAGGCGCCGACCTGATGATACTACTGGATGTATCCAACAGCATGCTTTCAAAAGATTTTGCCCCGGATCGTTTAGACAATGCAAAACTGGCCATAGATCAGTTGATCTCTAATTTACAGGATAACCGTATCGGCATTATTGTTTTTGCGGGCAAGGCCTATGTGCAATTACCGTCAACAACTGATTACTCGGCTGCAAAATTATTTCTAAATACGATCAACACCGGTATAGTGCCTGTTCAGGGAACTGCTATTGGCGCAGCCATCGATATGGGAATGAGATCATTTGATTTTAAAAATGGCGCCAGCAAAGTGATGATACTGCTGACTGACGGCGAGAACCATGAGGATGATGCGGTTAAGGCAGCAACATTAGCACATGAAAAGGGCGTATTTATACATGTTATCGGATTTGGCTCTCCGCAGGGTGCAAATGTTCCAATTTATGATAACGGTAAATTAGTCGGCTTCCATCTGGATAGCGCAGGGCACAAGGTTATCAGCAAGCTGAACGAAGCAATGTGTAAAGAAATAGCCACCGCGGGGCATGGAATTTACCTCAGAGCAACCAGTACTAATAGCGGCCTTGGGATAGTAATGGACCAGGTTAATAAAATGAAACAAAAAACCACGGACAGCAAACAATTTAAAGAGTATGAAGACCGTTTTCAGTTTTTTTTGGCAATAGCCTTCCTGCTGTTGATCGCAGAGTTTTTTATCTCAAGCAGAAAAAATTTGAGATTGAGCCGCCTGAAATTATTTGATTGAAAAGATGATGAAGCAATTAATAACATTCCTGCTTTTGGTATTAAATGTGCCCGTGCTTTTTGCCCAGGATGCAAAAAGCTATATACACCAGGGGAATGAATTGTATCGTCAAAAAAAATACAAAGAGGCGGAAGAGGCTTACCGAAAGGCTGCGGCCATAAAAGGGCAAACACAAACCGTAGAAAGTAACTTTAACCTGGGCGATGCCTTATATAAGGAAAAAAAGTTTGATAGTGCCGGAAGGAATTTTTCAGCTATTGCCTCTTCCTCAACCAACCCGTTACTGAAGGCCGGGGCTTATCATAATTTGGGTAATTCCCTGCTCACCAGCAAACAATATGATAAAAGTATTGAAGCTTATAAAAAAGCCCTGCTCAATAATCCGCAGGACGATCAGACGCGATACAACCTTGCCTATGCGCAGGAAATGTTAAAAAAGCAGAATAATCAAAATAAAAATAACCAGGACAAGAACAATCAGGATAAGAATAAGAGTAATCAGGATAAAAGTAAGAGCGATAAGGATAAGAGTAAACAAGAAAAGGATAAGAATAAAAGCGATCAGGATAAAAATAACCAGGATGAGAAGAACCAGCAAGGCCAGCCGCCGCCCCCTGATAAAGTATCAAAAGAAGATGCACAGCGGATGCTCGATGCCTTGAATGATCAGGAAAAAGGTACCCAGGATAAATTAAAAAATAAAAAGCTAAGAGGCGTTAAGGTACCTGTCATTAAAGACTGGTAGTTTTGTTATTTAAATGAAAAAAGGATTTTACATCGTATCATTTTTATTGTTGCACGCAACGCTGCTGTTTGCCGCTGACGTCAAATTCACCGCCACGGCAAGTAAGAGCCAGGTAGGCGTAGGCGAGCAATTTGAAGTAGATTTTACCATAACAGGCAGTGGCGACCGGTTTACGGCGCCCGATTTTAGCGCATTCCAGTTGATATCGGGCCCCAGTATATCGCCCAGCACAACTGTTGTTAATGGGGCTACCGTTGTTGGTACAACCTTCGGCTACATCCTTTCTGCAACAAAAGAGGGCACATTTACTATTACCGCTGCTGCAATTGTAGTTAACGGGCATACCTTGTTATCAAATCCATTAAAAATAAAGGTACAGGGGCAGGCTCCTCCTCCTCAACAAAAACCCCAACAGCAGGCAGCATCCCCTGATGATAACCCTGCACCGAACACTGTAGATTTGTCCAAATCATTATTCCTTAAAGCGGATGTCAGTAAAACTAAAGTTTACACTGGCGAGCAGATCAATGTGCGCTATAGATTATATACCCGCGTGGATCTTGAGGCCAGTCAGCTGGATAAGGCTCCAGATTTGAATGGTTTCTGGAGCCAGGATGTCATCAAAAAAAACCCGAATGCCGTTTGGAGTACTGAAACTCATAATGGAATGCGCTACAGCGTAGCCACAATTAAACAGACTATTATTTCCCCCGAACATGCTGGTGATCTAACCATCGATCCATTGATCATGACATTTGTGGCACGGGTAAAACTACCTCCGAGGAAGTTTTTGGTTAATCCTTACGGCAATTATGAAGAAGTTAAATACCAGGCAAAAAGCGCTCCGGTTATTATCCATGCTGCTGCCCTGCCAACCGAAGGTAAACCGACTGATTTTAGCGGGGCAGTAGGTTCTTTCTCTCTTTATACCGATATAGACAAAAGGGAACTAAAAGCGAACGAAACTATCAATTACACCTTTGAAGTTAAGGGGACTGGCAACCTTAACCTGGTAAATGCACCCAAGATAACTCCCCCGGTAGATTTTGAAAAGTATGATCCTAAAACCACTGATCGTATTACAGTTGATTCAAATGGCATCGCCGGCAGCCGGCAGTTTAATTACCTGTTGATTCCGCGTCACCAGGGCAATTATAAACTTGAGCTTGCTCATTTTACCTATTTTGATCCCGCAGCAAAAAAATATATAACACTCCCGGTAAATACTTTCGATATCAAAGTAAATAAAGGTGATGTGCAGGTCAATGTGCCCGTTTTTAACTCTGCCGATCAGCAGGATATCAAAATGCTGGGTAATGATATCCGGTATATAAAAACTGCAGCGGTTAAGTTACATAAAGGCGGTGGCGAATTTTATAGTTCATCCCTTTACTACATGCTGCTATTGCTCGGTCCTTTTTCATTTGTGGCAGCTTACTTTTACCGCAGATGGAGGATAAGTTATAATAGCGACGTGGTGTTAGTAAAAAGCAGGAAAGCAGGCAGGGTTGCAGCCAAACACCTGGCCGACGCTAAAAAAGAACTTTCAGGAGGCAATAAAGTGGCTTTTTTCGCAGCGATAGCCAGAGGTTTATATGGGTATTTGAGTGACAAACTGAACATCCCCTTTGCCGATCTTAATAAGGAAAATATCACCGACAGGTTAAGGGCGAAGTTTGTTAGCGACCCTATTATCCAACAATTGAACGATACTATGGATAATTGCGAAATGGCAAGATTTGCGCCGGTATCGGGCATATCGCAACAGCAAGTATTTGAAAACGCAAAAAATATCATCAATGAAATTGAAGACAAGCTATAACCTAACCAGGTACGGTATGTGCCTGCTTTTGCTGCTTTCTTTACCTCTGTTTTCATGGAGCAGTGATTCTGCTGCGCTTTATAAAAAAGCGAATGATCAGTATAGAAAAACCCAATACCAGGACGCCGTAAAATTGTATAGTGAAATAGTGGATGGGGGCTACCAATCGGCGGCGGTTTATTATAATTTAGGCAATGCTTATTTCAAATTGGGGGATATTCCATCAGCATTGTTATACTATGAAAAAGCGCATAAACTTGCACCAGGCGATGAAGATATCAACTTTAACATTTACTTCGCCAATTCAAAAACTCCTGATAAAGTAGAGCCTGCGCCTGCATTTTTTGCTACCCAGTGGTGGCATAGCATCATCCTGTTTTTCCCCATCGGCACGCTTTCGGTATTAAGCGTTTTGTGCATTATTGCCGGATCAGGTTTATTAGTGTTTTATCTCTTTACCAATATTATTTCTCTTAAAAAGTTGTCTTTTTATATTGGCATATTGGCACTTATTTCGGGGTTGTTATTTGTTTTTATATCAAACAGGCAGGTACATTATTTTAACGATCATCACCAGGCTATTATTTTCAGTGGTTCTGTTAACGTAAGGAGCGGCCCGGCCGACCAGGCGGCTACATTATTTGTATTGCATGATGGCACTAAAATAGACATTTTGGATACCAACAACAGTTGGATAAAAGTACAACTCGCAAATGGTAACGAGGGTTGGATACAGCAGTCAGACGTCAAAGAAATATAATAACTCAGTTCTATTTCTTGTCGACATTCATGAAAATCAATCCAACAGTTTTAACAAACGATCATACACTATCATCATTCTTAACACCCTTAAGCAGGGCAAATATCGCCATAGAGTGACCATGACCAAGTTCAAAATCGGCCTTAAGCCATTTAATGATATCACCTGCCTTTACTGTTGATTTAAGTTCTCCGTTTTGAGTAAAACCCCTTTGTTCCGCAAGCTGCCTGAAGTCTGCCGGGCCCTTGCCTGTTTTTGCTTTGATGGTATTTAAATATCCCTGGAATGACATAATGCTATATTTTAATTTATTAATACTATCATTCAAATATACTGGCGAAAACTTGCTCCCGTAAGAGGTACAAACGACAAAATAGGAAGCTGATTGCAACAATGTTTATAATCGGGATACTTTAATTGTCCGCCTAACTCTGCTAAATATTATCGGCCCAAACAGAAAATTACGTAAAACTACGCAACAAATAAGGTGTTTACACTTATTTGAAAATCAGCAATTTACAGTAACTTCATATAGTATTTTTTTAAGGATATACCTCAAATCTGTAACCTTTAAAACTTATGAGATCACAACCTTACACACTGCATTGCAGGAACCTGCTTTTTGCATTAGCATTCACATTTATATTAAGCGGTTGCTATAGCACGAGAGTTGCTACACATGCACAGGCGGGTGCCGAAGTTTCGGGGCAAACGGTTAACCACTTTTTCTGGGGCCTGATCCAAAGTCCGCAAAGAGTAACCACGCCCATTTGCGATTCGCTTGGCGCGAATGGTTTGGCCGAGGTAACGGTCAAAAATAATTTTGGCTATTCGCTCATTACAGTAGTCACCCTGGGCATATGGAGCCCAACGCGGATAGAATGGAAATGCGGTAAGCCTTGTCAGAAGGTAGGAACACTTTAATTCGGCGAAAATGAAAGTAGTTAAAACCGGCGATACCACATGGGAAAATCGCCATGAAACATTCGTAGAAACTATTAAGGACCTGTATGAATTGGGAAATGAAGATGCCATGGATGCGTTAAGCAGCTACAATGATGCAACAACAGGCTTCCAGGCATTGATAGCTGATGCCGTAGCCTCGCAAACACCAATGCGGTCCCTTGGCGGAGGATGGTCATGGATGAAGATCGCTACCGTAAATAACGGCGTAATGCTGGATACCAAGCCGCTTAATACGGTGTTTGATATTACTTCAAACAGCGTTTCGGCAGCTTACCCCGGTACCCCAAATCATCTCCTTTTTGCCCAGAGCGGGAATTGTATATGGGAACTAAGCAGGCATTTGGAACCTATGAATCTTTCAATAAAAACCTCGGGCGCCAGTAATGGTCAAACGCTTGCAGGGGCGGTAAGCACAGGCACCCATGGTTCGGCTTTTGATTTTGGGGCCACGCCCGAATTTGTGGTAGGTATTCACCTCATCGTTGGCGCAAACCGGCATGTCTGGCTCGAGCGGGCCTCTTATCCTGTGGTGTCTGATACCTTTATCCAAAGGCTGCAAACCGAATTGATACAGGATGATGATCTTTTTAATGCTGTCCTGGTAAGTTTCGGGAGCTTTGGTATCATCCATGGTATGATGATTGAAACAGAGGACCTGTTTTTGCTGGAAACCTATATGCGCCGTATGCCTTATGACGATTCATTGAGGGCGATGATGCAAACACTCGATTTCAGTACGGCCAACCTGCCTTGCGGCAATGAACGCCCTTTCCACTTCTCGGTACTGCTTAACCCTTATGATATGGATAATGGCGCCTATGTTACCACAATGTACAAGCGGCCCTATCAGCCAAACTATCAGCCACCGGTAGATAACGCAGCAGGTATTGGCCCCGGTGACGATGCGGCTGCGTTTATGGGTACCATAACCCAGGCGATCCCTGCATTGGTGCCTGCATTAGTTAATAATGTGCTGGGAGCGAGCCTTACACTTTTTGAAAAGCAGTTTGGCACACACAGCCAGATATTCGATAATACTACACTTCGCGGTAAACTACTGAGCGCAGCTGTAGGTTTTTCCATCGAGAATGTGAACCAGGTTGCCGACCTGATGCTGAGCTTTAACCAAACCGGTGGCCCGTTTACTGGCATATTCTCGTTCAGGTTTGTGAAGCAATCAACCGCCACTATGGGATTTACCCGGTTTCCGCATACCTGTGTAATGGAATTGGATGCCCCATATTCGGATGCGACCTACAGTTTTTATACCCAGGTTTGGCAGCAACTGGAGCAAGCCAATATTCCCTTTACTTTCCACTGGGGAAAAGTGAATGAATTAAATCCCGGCAGGATAGCAAATATGTATGGCGATGCTGCAAACCAATGGATAACAGCCCGCAACAAACTGCTTGATGCAAATACCCTGGCGATCTTCACCAATCCACTTTTACAGCAATGGGGATTAGACACGGTATTAGCATAATTAATAGTTGTTATTTACCAGGCAGGCTATCCATGCTGATTGCCTGTTGTTTTGCTATGACTTTTGCCAGAGCACAAACCCCCGCACAAATTATTGCCGAACTAAAGGCTATTAACAGCAAAGTCACCAACACACCCTGCACTACAGGCAAGGGCATGCTGATCTCCAATAAGGCGATGAATATTTTCCTTTCCAATAAGGTAAGCTCTTACCTTTCTGACAACACCGATCTTTCACTTTATAAAAACTATGTCACCCTTAATGCTGCTGATGGCAGCATTGCTATCGACCATAATTTTCATCAGCCTGTGGATAGTGATGATTGGGTACGGTCATTTGCCATCATCGGTGCCAGAGTGAATGTAGCCAATGCTTATGCTGCCCGGTTCTCCAACAAATACTTCGACAACCAATTGGGGTTTGAAATAAAAAAGACCTGGATGGGTAAGCCAATAACTTATTACGATAACTGTGGTAACCAAAAACAGGCTATGGATGCCCAGCGGGCCATAATAGTACATCAGCTTGCAGCGGAGATCAGCAAAACAGCAGTTGATTTTGAGCTTTCTTTAGATTCCATAAAACAATTAGAACTGCCTGGTCAGAACCTCAATGCCACTAAAACCAAACTCAGAGCAGGCTTTTATGCCGACCTGCGTGCTGAATACCTTCAAAAGTTCTCACAGGCACAGTCTGATATATTGGTCAATACCAATAATTATAACCTGGTGACCGATAGCTGGACCAGCGTAGGCGTCTACGTCCCATTAATCCCACAAAAATTTGAGATAAGCCCCGATCTCAGTTCAGATGCTACACAACATTACAATTACCCCCTTGAATTATACCTGAGCCATACCCGCTTTTGGGAGAGCACTAAGTTTGGCAGGGTATTTTTTACTTTAAGCGCGAAGGCATTTTTAAATAACTCAGTACAAAGCGGTACCCTTTATAATGCCGATGTAACCGGTCCGGATGTGATCAACGGAACTAATACTGTAGCCCTGAATGAGGGTAACCGCTTTATCGGCGATTACAAAAACTTCGTAACCTCGGTCGCGGCAGCAAAACTGGTGTATATCCCCACTACCTCACATGTAGGTGCCAGCTTCCGCATCGAAAAGAACTTCGGCAGCTACAATGCGCTGAACTCCATACTGGGTATTCCCATTGTTTTGATCGACAAAAATGGTGTTCCTGCTATCAATTTTGAGGCGCAGATCTTGTTTTCAGATATGAGCAATTCACTAAAGGGCAGCCAGCTTCCCTACAACAAAACTGCCATAGGCCTCACAGTTGGCATACCCTTTAGTAAAATTGTTTATTAATGCTTAACAAGGAAGCGTAACTGCTTAATTCTGCACTTTCATCTCAACCCGACGGTTCACAATTCTTCCGGCCTCAGTGGTATTATCGGCAACGGGGTTGGCCTCGCCATAGCCTTTGGTTGTTAAATTGTTGACATTCACCCCCGAATTAACCAAATATGCCTTAACCGAATTGGCTCTGTCTTGCGACAGGATCATATTGTGTTCGTCCGTCCCTTCTGCTGAAGCATATCCGTTTAAAACGAATTTGGCCGACGGGTCCTTTTTCATTTCGGCAGCGGCTTTATCCAGTGTCGGGTACGATTCTGTTTTCAATATCCCCGAATCAAACTCAAATTGAATATTTCTGAAATTATAATTAGGTGGCGCAGGTGCCGGAGCAGGCGGCGGTGTTGGTGCAGGCGGTGGTGGTGTAGTTTGTTGCACCGGCGCAGGCGCTGCGGCTTCAGTAGGCGGTGCTTCTTTTTGAACTTTTTTCTTGGCTTTGCAGGCCTGTAATGCTATTAATGCGGATAAGATAACGATAACGGGAAAATACGATCTTAAAAATTTCATGATAAATAGATATTTGTTTCCAATAAAAACGCTTCTTATAACAGCTTATTGCCGATGAAAGCGCCGCGCAGCAAGATATTAAAACATATTTTACTCAACATTTTGGTAAATTTGATGTATTTAATAATACACCAACTGGCTAAATTATGGACCTGGATTATCTTAAAAGCTCAATAAGATTGTTTGCTTATTATAAGGGCCTGGGCGAGAAAGCAATGGCACAAATGCCCGAGGAAAAGCTCTTTTGGCAATATAACCCCGAAAGTAACAGCATTGCTATGATCGTACAGCACATCTCAGGCAATATGCTTTCGCGCTGGACTGATTTCCTCACTACCGACGGCGAAAAAGACTGGCGAAACCGCGACCGTGAATTTGAAAACGATATTAAAACCAGGGACGAGCTTAACCTGGCATGGAACAAAGGCTGGCAGTGTCTTTTCGACGCGCTCAATCCCTTAACTGCTGCCGACCTCCCGAAAATAGTGTATATCCGCAGCGAGGCACATACCGTAATGGAGGCCATCAACCGGCAGTTGGCGCATTATCCTTACCATATCGGGCAGATGATATTTATTGCCAAAATGGTGGCCGACAGCGACTGGAAGAGCCTGAGCATCCCCCGTGGAAAATCTGTCGACTTTAATGATGAGAAGTTCTCCGCACCCCGGCGCTGATTATTTAAAGCTCGAAATATGCCCGGTTCTGATGGTGAGCATAAAGGATTTACCCACGCTTATCTTCACGCTGCGGTCCTGCAGAAAGGCTTTTATGGTTTCGTCGGTCTTTAGCAGTTCAAAAAGATCGCGGGCCACGGCCGAGCCGCTGATATTGTTGGTCACCTTGCCATTTTCCATTTGCAGGTTAAACGTATAGCCCGATTTACCACGCTCGCCGGCCGACTCAAAGTCGGTAATATTTAACTTAAACTGTTGTTCCTCAGCGAGGCTTCTCTTCAAATGCAGGCGGATCACCGGGAGATATTTCTTCCAGGTCTGTAAATATTTTCTGTCTTCCATAATTCTAATAATTGGGTTCGGCTATAACACTTGCAAAGAAAAACCCCTGTACACCTACAAGGGTTCGGCCGGGATGTACCCACCTGCGATATTCCCGCCGGTGGCTTTTAGTTTAAATCTGCTGCAAAAATTATTCGCTAAAGGTAACATAATATTACTGCCGGGCAATAGGGTATTTGTGGGATTGGTTGGGTGGTGGTTGTATTGGTTGTAAAAGTTGGAGTAGTTGTATTGGTTGTAGTAGTTTGGAGATGATATTAACCACCTCAACCAATACAACTAATACAACCAGTTTAACCAAAGACAGGTGTTCCATTTAGAGAGTGGAACATTTGGAATGCCTGGAACGCTTTGGAATAGTAACAATAGTTAAATTCACTTTCGTTTTAGTTTAATTAGGGGCGGTGCGATTCACTTCTTGGGAGGGCAGGAAGGGGTTAATACCGGGATACTTGTAATCAGGGCGTTGCCTACGGCCCGGGTTATCCGCTCATACGCCTGCAAGACCTTAGGCGCAAGGCCGGTATCCACTACTACCCCTAACGCGGGAAGTTCCCCGCAGACAAGTCATTTTTGTCCCCGCAGGGTCTCTCGAAGAGGACCCTGCGATGCCGGAACCGGAAAAAAGCGGCCAATACGGTCGTTCAGTAAACCGGTCATCAAAATAATTACCTCGCCCGTAAGGGTAAAACACATTTGAGTTGTCTCAGCAAAAATTCATTGCACTATCACTCAAAACCGGGTTATCATGTACAAATTCTTTTTCAAAATACATTTATATGCGGCAATTATCATATGCCCGCTTATCCTCATTTTTGCCATAACGGGCAGCATAATGGCCTTCGAGCCCGAAATTGACCACTTGCTGCATGCCGACGTTTCTTATGTACAACCTGGTGAAAAAACGCTTTCCCTTGCCGCGATAAGCAGTAAAGTGCTTGCCACATTTCCACGCGATACCATCAATGGCTATGATCTGCCTGCCTCGCCGGGTATATCCTACCAGGTATTTACCAATAGCCGCAATGTTTATGTCGACCAATATTCAGGCAGGATATTAGGTTCTGCTACCCGACAGGATTTCTGGCAAAAAACACTGGGTAACGTCCACCAGCTTCATCTGCGCCTTGCCTTCAGGGACAAGCACGACCTGGGTAAATCTATAATGAGCTGGGCCGGGGTTATCCTGCTCATCATACTGCCCAGCGGTATTGTACTCTGGTGGAAACAAAAACGCATAGCGATACGCTGGCAGGCCCAGGCCAGGCAGGTATGGTTTGATATGCATAGTTTAATAGGGCTGGTTTCGTTTATATTTTTAATGATACTGGCCTTTACCGGGGTGATGATGGGTTTCGAAAATAAAGCGACCCCCATGTTTTACAGCCTTACGGGAAGCAAACCTTCGGAAATGCCTGATGTTAAAATTACAGTGCCCGCCAATGGTAAACCCATTTCGCCCGACAGCGCCCTGCAACTGGCCCGCGCTGCTTTGCCGGGCGTCGCTCCATTTAATATCAACGTACCGACCCCAACTGACCCCTATTATATTCGCTGCCGCTATCCGGAGGACCTGACTCCCGGCGGGCGCAGCAAGGTGATGCTGGACCCCTACAGCGGCAAGGTTTTGTATGCCGAAGGTTCGAGAACGGCCCCTGCCGGAAGCCGTCTCGTAATCCTAAACAGGGCAATACATACGGGCGATATTTTCGGTATGTTTTCTAAAACTATCATGTCGTTGGTCAGCCTGTCGCTGGGTTTCCAGGTCCTAAGCGGCCTCCGGATGTGGTGGTTAAGGAAATGGGGCAAGAAGCGGAAAAAAAATGCAGAGACAGTCGCCCAATAGGTTGATCATCAAAATAATTACTTCGCCCGTAAGGGTAAAAACAGGATGGATTGTCTCATTCCAAAAAAGGAAACAAATAAAAACAAAGAAGATGAAAAAGCTAATCAACTTAACAGCCGCAGTGATCATCTGCCTTTTTACAAGCGTAACAGGCCTCAGGGCGGCAACAGTTAATTTTAACCATGTTAAAGTCGATACTACAGTCGACCCGAAAAAGAACCCAGGCCCCATTGATCTGAATAGCCATCCCGAGGTAATGGCCAAAGTGCAGGAAGAAATAAAAAATGGGAAAATTGCTTTTCAAATAAAACAGGAAGGCACTGATACCACACTGGATCTGAGTAAACACCCAGAATTGGTAAGGGCAATTATTAAAAACCCTGCCAATTGGCCCATCATTCTCAAAGCATATAACACCGGTAATGATACGCTGACCGCGCAAGGCAGGAACAAGCAGGTGATCAGGGATATTATGGCGGAACTGATCAGAAAAGGTATTATTAAGCAAAGGTCGGATATCACATCGTTCCTGCTCACAGATAAGGCGTTTACCCTGAATGGCGAGCAATTGCCCGAAAGCCTGCACCAGCAATTGAAGGCTAAATATATCAAGGCGCCTGATTATGTGGTTTATTATGGCAACAGCGAAATGAAAGGCAAAGGCATTTTCCAGCGGGCCGATAATTTATAGGGTCAAATTATATGGATATTTGAATGAACAAATTTAAACCCGCATAGTGGAGCAAGACGAACTGGAGTTAATTGACCAGGTTACAAAAGGCAGCAAAACAGCATTCGAAAGGTTTTTTAAAACCTATTATGCAGGTTTGCACGCCTACGCTTATGTAATGCTGCGCGATGAGGTAATGGCAGAAGAGGTGGTGCAGCAGGTGTTTTATAAGTTATGGGAAAAGAGGGAGCAATTGAACATACACACCTCCATTAAGGCATTTTTGTACCGATCGGTTTATAATGAGTGCCTCAATTTCCTGAAGCACCAAAAACACATGAAAATGCATGAGGACCACCAGTTGTATGTGGCAGCCTATTCGCACCAGGAACGCGCGGATGACAGGGTAGCATTAACCGAACTGCAAGCCAGGCTGCAAACGGCGATGAATGCATTGCCCGAACAATGCCGGAACATATTTTATATGAACCGGATAGAAGAGCTTAAGTACCGTGAAATTGCTGATCAGCTGGGGCTATCCATTAAAACGGTGGAGGCGCAGATAAGTAAAGCGCTCAGGATATTGAGAACAAAACTGGCGGATCTTTTACCGGTTATAACAGCGTTGTTATTAAATCACAAATGGTTCAAATGAAAAAGCAGGATCAAAATAAGATGGACGACGACCTGCTGATCAGATACCTGGCGGCAGAAGTGACCGATGCTGAACGCGCGCAGGTAGAAAAGTGGCTGGCTGAGGGCGATGAGAATAAAAAGGGCTTAGCACATCTAAGGATCATCATGGACGAGAGCAAAGATCTTAAGCCTATGCAGACTGCTGATGCCAATGCTGCCTGGAAGCGCTTTGAGCAAAAGATCGACCTGGCACCCGACCCCATCGAACGCGGAAGCAGGCTGAAGGTTTGGCTAAGTATTGCGGCGACAGTTTTGATCCTTTTCTCCGTTAGTACCTGGTTTTATTTAAGGGGACCTGGTCAGCATGAGCTTTCCAGCGATATTCAAAGCGCCGGTAATACCTATACTACCTTCGCAGCAACAGATACTTCGAGAATTGATACCCTATCCGACGGTTCAATTATAGCGCTCAACAAAAACTCGTCATTAACCTATCCATCACACCAAAACAATGGGCAGCGAAACGTCATTTTAAAAGGCGATGCCTTTTTTAGCGTTGTGCACGATGTGGAACACCCTTTCAGGGTTAGGGTAAATAATGTGTTGATAAATGTGCTGGGCACATCGTTTAACGTTAAAAGTATCGGCGATCAAACAGAGATCATCGTAAAAACGGGTATTGTAGGCGTTACATCCGGTAACAAAAGTGCAAAAATATACAGTGGCGAAAAATTGCTGGTTACACCCGGGAACACAAACTGGAAAAAGGAAGCAGATACAGGTTTTGACTTGAATAAATACCCCGGCCTGGTAAAACTCATATTGAGAAATCCCAAAAAATGGTCCCAGCTGCTAAAAAATTATGTTCCTCAAAACGATACTTCATCAGCCAGGGGTAAGAACCGGGCAGTTATCAGGAGTGTTATTCACGATCTTGTACAGGATAAGATAGTCCCCGATGGTGGTGTAAGATCATTTAGGCTTAACTGGGGCGAACTGTTAGTTAATGATAAACAGCAACCCGAACCTATTCATCAAAAATTTAAGGCAAAGTATCTTAAGGGACCTGGGTTTACGATCTATTATGGAAATGCTCCGGCCCAGGGCAAGGGAATATTTGTGAGCCCAGATAGTTTGTAAAAGGATATTTTAATTAATTTACTACCCAACCCCAACCATTTTACTTAAAAGGCAGGGCAACCCCCGTTAAAAGTCTTAATTCTTAAGTTCAGAGTCTTAAGTCTTTTTTGGACCTGCGACTTTAGACTTACGACTTAAGACTCGCGACTCTTAATAGCCGTTGCTTG
>Ga0206890_1116_pt1 | contig 24516 bp, 19 predicted proteins | sample Alteio_BWOrgHeat_58_FD_152960 | JGI IMG/M metagenome (GOLD analysis project Ga0206890, IMG submission 152960) | Enriched cells from forest soil in Barre Woods Harvard Forest LTER site, Petersham, Massachusetts, United States - Alteio_BWOrgHeat_Nextera6 ... | reverse complement strand
ATGGCTTAAGACTAAAAACTAAAGACTTTGGACTCCGAACACTAAATATTGTTGTTTTCTCTTAAACTTACTTCTTTCAATTATTGTCATTGTTTATTGGGCATTAGTTCATGGATGATAGTTCATAGCCAAGCGCTAAGACATTCAGTCATTCACTAAATCACTCAATCAAACATTAAAATATTCAGGTGCCTATATCGGCGGTGTCTACCTCTTCCCATTCCGAACAGAGAAGTCAAGCCCGCCAGAGCCGATGGTACTGCAGTAAAATGTGGGAGAGTAGGTCGGTGCCAAATCTTAAAGCCGTTTAATACGGTGGCATAACCCTTCATCAATGTGATGAGGGGTTTTTGCGTTTTTAACCAGGCTCGGCCTCCGCTTTGTTGATTTTCTTCACATACAATTCATCAACCAAAATAATTATTATAGCCAGCAAGGGAACAGCCAGGATAATCCCTAACGCGCCGGAAACCGTGGCCATAACTAACTGGCTGATGAGTGTTAACGCCGGTGGCAGATTGATCATCTTTTTTTGAATTAGCGGGGTTACTATATTAGCCACTATAGTTTGCGATACAATATATAGCAATGCTACTATTATTGCTGTATTAGTACTTATAGTAAGCGCCAGCAATACGCCTGGAATCATCGCTATTAATGGGCCTAAATTTGGAACGAGCTCTAAAATGCCGGTTATTAATGCCAGCGCCAGTGCAACAGGTACGCCAATAATACTCAAGCCTATGGTTATCAAAATAGTTATCAGCAACATGGATAGTAACATACCCTTAAGCCAACCTTTAAGCGAAAGACTTATCCTATCCATAATATGCTGGCCCAACATTTTTTTATTTTTGGGCACCAGCAGCAACATGCCATCTTTATAAAGCGACGGACTGGCGGTAAAGAAAATACCCAGGAATAAAATAATATACAGATCGCCTAATACGCCAAAACCCGTGGCGAAAAAACTTTGAGCGGTAGTGAATAGCTTTTGCGAATTATCGCCCGAGAAAGAATCAAGTACTTTTTGTCCTATAGGGACGGCGGCAAGTTTGGCCTTAGCGGTATTAAGTGTAGCAGGTAGCTTATTACTTAACTCTGCAACCTGTACCTGTATTTTAGTACCCATAAACCAAAGCAATACACCAAGCAATATAATGGAACCTGCAATAGATATGATCATTGCTAACTTGCGGTTAAGCCTGGTTTTACGCTGAATAATATCGCCTAAACCATGAAAATAAACAGCTATAAGTGACCCGGCCAGCGCCATTAGCAATACATTAAAGGCAACGCGGATAACTAATATCACCACAACAAACAAGGCAATAATTGCCATGGTTTGCCATACTTTACCGGTATAGGTCAGTTGGTTAGGTGTAGTATCAGCGTGTTTCTTTTTTTCGGCCATGGTTTAAGTTCCAGAGGGTATGAAAGTAAGACAGCGATTATTGTTTAATGTTTTACTTGAACAGGTAACTGCTTTAAACGATACTAATATTTAGCTAATTTACTTATTCATAAAATACTTAACTTCATGTAATGAAAAGATATTTTCTGCTTATTATCGCTTGTGGTATATATATGGGTTCAAAAGCGCAAACCGTGGATGATACCATACCAAACATTCCTGAACCCAAACCCGTTATAAGAGTGGGCTATGGGCCGGTAGAAATTGAGCCACAATACCCAGGTGGTATGGACGAGTTTTACAAATACTTAGATAATAACATCGTCTATCCAAAAAAAGCCTTAAGAGAGAAAGTTCAAGGAAAGGTATTTATAACGTTTATTGTAGGAAAGGATGGTTGCCTGACGAATATCAGGGCCGTTAGGTCCCCCTCTGTTGAATTGAGTAATGAATGTGTCAGGGTGCTGGACGATTGCAGGTTTATCCCCGGTTCGCAACTCGGAAAACCGGTAAGGGTGCAATACACTGTACCTATTATGTTTGATTCAGAACACCCTTCAGAACACCATCAAATACCCAAAGCCTGGTAAATCTCCGCAGCCAACAATCCGCTCCCGCCGCCATAATGTTGCACAATTATAATATCCGGTTTTTGGGCCCTAAACATCGCGCATAATTTAGTCTCGCTATCCTTTTCAATGCCGCCGCCTAACAGCACTAACCTGTAATTATTAGCATTAAACGCAGCAATTGCTTCCTCATCGGTACCGGCGCCTGCGGCATTCCATTCGGGGTTATTGTTCACTAACCTTATTACAGTTTGCAATATTTCCGGGTGCCGCCCAATAACTAATATTTCTATTTTACTCATATCTGTTTTGGATAATTCAGCAATAAAAGCTTCGTGTATCTTTGTGCATTTTCTCCATGAACTCCGTGGTTAAATTAACCACAAAGGCCACCAAGAGCAGGCACAAAGATCACAAAGAATAAATGATTAATTCACTCATTCAAATTGCCATCGGCACTTCCATCAGCAAAAATTCCGCGTTGGTATCAGCGCTGATGGTAAATTTATCTGTATCCCATATCCCAAATCCATCGCGGGTATTCAGTAGCTGGCCGTTTACGTTTATATCGCCGCTTAATACAAAAACATATACGCCGTTGCCTTTTGCTTTTAGTGCATATTCGGTACTTATGCCCTTGTCAAACTTCCCTAAATGGAACCATGCATTTTGGTGTATCCACACACCTGCATCATCCGGGTTGGGCGACAATATCTGTTGTAGCTTGTTATGCCTGTCCTCTAAATTCAGGGTTATCTGGTCATAACGCGGTTCAACATTCCGTTTATTCGGATATACCCATATCTGCAAAAATTTAACCCGTTTATCGCGATCGTTATTATACTCGCTATGATAAATGCCGGTACCGGCGCTCATGGCCTGTATGTCGCCATTTTTTATTACGGCCACATTGTTCATGCTGTCTTTATGTTCCAGGTCGCCCTCAAGCGGGATAGAAATAATTTCCATATTATCATGCGGGTGCTTACCAAAGCCCATGCCTGCATCAACGGTATCATCATTTAATACCCTTAATGTGCCAAAACCCATCCTTTCGGGGTTATAATAACTGCCAAAACTAAAAGAGTGGTAACTGTTAAGCCAGCCATGGTTTGCATGCCCGCGTGTGGCGGCTTTATGTAATATTGTATTTGCCATTTTGATTAAGTTTTAAATTATACTCAAAGGTACGGTGTACGAAAAGCCCGGCACATGATGTAGGTTAAGAAATAGAGGTTAGTGATTAGAGATTAGTTAATTAGAGATTAGTGGGTGCTAATATCTGCTAACTGCAAACCGGCAACTGCAAACTGACTATTTCTTCCTCATCATTTCGCTCCTCATCCTACTAAAAAACTCGGGGGTAACGCCAATGTAGGCGGCTAATTGTTTTTGGGGCAGGTGATCAATAAGGGTGGGGTACCGTTTGCAAAATATGCCGTAACGCTCCTCGGCGGTTAGGCTCATATTATCAACTATACGCTGCTGGTTGGCTACTAATGATTTTTCGGCAAGGATGCGAAAAAACCGTTCAAATTTCGGGACCTCGACATATAGCTTTTCCTGGTTAATTTTTGACAGCAATATCATGTCGGTATCTTCCAGCGCTTCAATGTACAGGGTGCCGGGCTTTTGGGTTATCAGGCTGTACATATCCGCAATCCACCAATCAGGAGGGGCAAAACCAAGTACATGTTCAACGCCGCCCCTATCAATGGTATATCCCCTTAAACAACCTGCTGTTACAAACGCCGAATATTTACATACTTCACCTTCGCTTAACAGGAATTGTTTTCTTTTAACCGATTTTGTTTCTAATCGCGCCACAAAAAATTCCTGCTCGGCATCAGTCAGCTCAATATACTTCGAAACATTATTTAATATCAGGTCAAATGCCATGGGGCGGTGTTGTTGCTGTTTGTAATCAAATATAATGTATCGGGTTAAGCACCCGGGAAAAAATCAAAAAAATCTTTATTTTAATTTCAACCCGCAGCAGGTATGCTAAAGAAAAAGGTAGTGCCTATTCCCAATTTTGTTTCAAACCAAACGGTGCCGCCTGCATTTTCGATGGAGTTTTTTACAAATGCCAACCCAAGCCCCGTGCCCGAGCTTTTGGTGGTAAAATTAGGTTCAAATATTTTTTCGCGCATGTGCTCGGGTATGCCGTTGCCATTATCTTTAATGGTGAGTAAAATGTTTTTTTCGGTTGTAGTATAATCAATAATGATCATGCCCTGCCTGTCGGGCGGGGTGGCTTCTATGGCATTTTTTAACAGGTTATTAAAGCAGCGCAATATCTGGTCGCGGTCGGCATTGATATAAAAAGGTTCTTCAGTAGGATGGTAGCTAATAGTTATATTATCCATTTGTTTAAAAATGGTAACCGCTTGGCTTAACATATCAAACAGGTTAATACGCACTATACGGGTATCAGGCATTTTTGCAAATGCCGAAAATTCGGACGCTATTGACGACAGACTTTCAATTTGTTCAACAAATGATTTGCTAAACCGTTCAAACTTCTGATCAAATTTAGGGTCCTTATCGCGCCATGATTTTTCAAGCAATTGCAAACCCAATTTTAAAGGCGTTAGCGGGTTTTTAATTTCATGGGCCACTTGCTTAGCCATTTCGCGCCAGGCGCTTTCCCTTTCTGATTGTGCCAGCTTCTGCGCGCTGCTTTCAAGGGCGGCTATCATATTGTTATACTCTTTTACCATGGCGCCAATCTCATCATCACGTTCCCATTGAATAGGCTCATTCTTTTTACCGTATATGATCTTGCCCAGGCTTTCCTGTATAAAATTTAAAGGCGCGGTAATTTGCCGGGCAATAATTATGGCAAACAAACCTATGGCAATAAATATCAAAGCATAAATATTGATCATGATATTTAGCAACGAGCCAATGCGTTCGTAATAATCAGTCTCGTTAGAAAAATAAGGGAGCTGTAAATAAGCCGCCACATCGCCCTTTGTATTCCGTACCGGGGTGTAGGCCGATTTGTATTTTAGTTCGCCCAAGGTTTCATCATTTACAAACTCGGAGTTTTTTAATTCACTTAGCTTTATAAACGCCCGGGCATTCATGCGGGGGGCCATTAGGCCGTACTTGTAAACTTTAGGCTGGGTAGTAATTAAAAGCGAGCCCTGCCGGTCAAACAATACCAGGTCGGTAGCATAAGAGTTTGCCAGCCTGTCAAAATCCAGCTGGCTTTCTTCATTAATGTTGCCCAGGTATTTATCAAGTTGCCCTCTTTCAAGAAAATCGGTAATGCGGCTAATTTTGTCCCTTATCATCGTATCCTGCTGGTTTTGATATTGCGTGATAATAGAAAAATAGGTAACCATACCCACCATTACCAGCGTAATAAAAACCGCAAACACCATAGAGAACTGGATGCGGGTTTTATAAAGTATCCGGTCAAAATTTATTCTAAAGCTCCATTTTATAATGTTATCCGTAAAATTTAATATTTTGATACGTATCCATGCCCACCGCACTAAAATAACCAACATGCTAAATAGCATTATAGCTACAAAAAAGATAGTTAATGACGTAATATCATAAAATACAGCGTTTTCTTCCCGGCTGATAACGATCAGGTTACGCGCACTGGGCATGTATATCAAATGGTTGTAAACGGTGAATGGCCTGTACCATTTAAGCCCTTCGATACTGGTTGTTTTTGAGGTGTATTGTTTTAGCTCACCCTTAAAGTTGGTGTTAATAAGGTTATAGATATAATTGCCGTGCTGGCGTATTAATTTGCCATCGCTATAAAAGGCATACGAGTAGTTTTTAAACTCGTTACCGGGCTTCGCCTTTTCATCAATTAACAGCGCCGGGAACGAATCTGCAATTTGCAGTGCTTTTGATTTTAACTCAATAACAATAACGCCTAAGCTTTTACCTTTATCGGACACAGGCAGCATGGCAAAATAATTTTGAAAACCAAACGATGCATTTTCCCGGTAAAAATTATCGGATACCTTAAACGAGCTGTAAAGCACCATGTCCCTAAAATCGCTCAAGGCGTAGCTTTTATCGCTTGATATGGATTGTCCGTCGTTATTAAAGGCGTGAACTGTGAAGTCATATTTTGATAAATAGCCGTCAAAATAAAGTTTCTGAAAACGGTTTTTCAGGTAATCATTATTGTGTACCGAGTCGGTAAAAGATTGCGCTAAAGCCGGGTCGGTAATTATTTGATCTTCTATTTTTTTAAAAAGATAATCGGCAGTTACATCATCAGGTATCTGTAATTGCTGCACAAGCGCCTTACGTACGTCTTTTTCTTTTATCGACTCAAAGTGATTGAGCATTACCGCCGAAATAAAGGCAAATACAAGTATTATAGTGGCAAATAACCCGGTATTGAGTTTCAGATTATCGTAGCGGTATGAATAACCCCTTATTGCAACTATAATTGCCCATAAAAAATAAACAACGGTAAACTCCCAGTAAAAACTTACAACTACGGTAAATAAAACAATGCCGGTTAAAAAAATAAGCACCTGGTGGGTAACAGGTATGTTTAATTTTTTGGCCAGCGTTAAAAAAACTTCTGTCAATAAAAAAAGCATTAAAAAACAAAAGCAAAGCATTAAAATGCCAATGGCGCTAAACCACGAAAGATTGAACACATCACTTACATCAAAACTGATCTGCGAGTTAGAAACCACCCCATAAAAAATCGTCAGGAATGCGGTTAACACAATTAACAGCGCCAGGATGCATGAAATTAATATAACATAGCTTGCCGCTTTGCCGGGAGCATGTTTTAACAGGCGGTTGCGCTGTTGAAAAAGGAATGCAGCCAGCCAGCATACCAGCAATATATTGATACAAAAATCGCCCAGGGTTGGGAATAAATTGCTTGATGCATAAAACCGGGGGTTAAAAATATCAAGCCTGTAAGTAAGATCGGGCAGGTTATAATGTAAATTGATAACCCTTAACAACACAATAAACAACGCCAGTAAAGCTAACGAGGTTATAACGTAACCTTTGCGCGCCAGGTAGGTGCAAAGGTTTTGTATTAATATACATAAGGTAATAAAAGTTAACAGCCAAAAAACCAGCTCAAAATAAAAAAGCCGCTGACTAACGGCACCGGGCATTAATTTTACCGAGAACAGGTAAACGTTATTTACGCTATGAATTTCATGGATGTCCCTGTCCGAAAAATCGGCAATTTCAATATTATGCTCGCTGATGAGATCTTTTGCAAAAGTGTTTTGCAGGTACTGGTTTTGAAAAGCGTAGTTTATTTTTACCGGGATAAAAAATATAGCCGAAAAGTCGCCATCATTTTTTCGGATAACCTCATAATACCCATTAGGCTGGTTTATAAAGCTAACCCCATTTTTAATTTTGGCGAGATCATGTGGCAATACTTTTGTACCGCTCCAAAAAGCTAACTGTTCGTTTTTTAGGGTAACAAGCCAGATGTAATTATTAGTAGTAAAATGAGTGATGGTATTAAGCGCTTCGGCGGTATTTGACGAAAGGGTTTTTAACCGGTTAAACCTAACGGGGTTATTAAGCGTTTCATCAATAAGGTTCTCCTTCCCATGCAGGTTGTCTTCTAATAATTTAGCTGTTTGGTGCAGGCTGTCTTCGGATGTGTACGTTTTGCGGGCAATAATTGCCGTTAGCATAAGCGTGGCCGTTAACAGGGCCAGCATCCAACGTAGTTTTCCGGAGTAAGTCAAATTATTTCTAAATAGATTAATGTAAATTTAGAATAAAAAAAAGCCGCTTTAGTTTGCGGCTTATCAAAATTTTTATTGTTCATGCGTAAATGAGGCGCTTTGCGTTGGCATTGCCCGGTCAACTTTTTTTACCAGGCCTTGCAAAACATTACCGGGCCCAACTTCAGTAAACGATGTAGCGCCATCTTCCATCATGTGTTTTACGGTTTGTGTCCACCTAACCGGGCCGGTAAGCTGCGCAATTAAATTATGTTTTATTTTAGCCGGATCGGTATAAGGTTTAGCATCAATATTTTGATATATAGGGCAAACCGGCGCATTAATAGTTGTATGTACAATGGCGTGTTCAAGCTCAACACGGGCTGCCTCCATTAAAGGCGAATGGAACGCGCCGCCTACATTTAGTTTTAAAGCACGTTTAGCGCCAGCTGCGGTCATTTCTTCGCAAGCTTTATCAACGCCTGCTATAGTGCCCGAAATTACCAGCTGGCCCGGGCAATTGTAATTGGCGGGTACTACCACATCGCTGATGCGCTTGCAAATATCTTCAACCGTAAAATCATCCAAACCCAAAATAGCGGCCATGGTTGATGGCTGTATCTCACAGGCTTTTTGCATAGCGTTGGCCCGCGCGGCCACTAAGCGCAAACCATCCTCAAATGACAGGGCTCCCGCGGCAACCAATGCCGAAAACTCGCCTAACGAATGGCCTGCTGCCATTTCGGGCGCAAAATCATCCATTACTTTGGCCAATATTACCGAATGTAAAAATATTGCAGGCTGCGTAACGTTGGTTTGTTTAAGGTCCTCGTCAGTACCGTTAAACATAATATCGGTTATCCTGAAGCCCAATATAGCATTGGCCTGTTCAAATAATTGGCGGGCCTGTTCAGATTGTTCGTAAAGGTCCTTGCCCATACCCACAAACTGGGCGCCTTGTCCGGGAAAAATGTATGCTTTCATTTTAGAGATTAGAGGTTAGTTAATTAGAGATTAGGATTAGAAGTTGGCCAATTGGTGATTAAAGATAGTTTTATAACTGTTTCTTAAAAAATATTGAGTTAAAAATCTTCCTAATCACTAATCTCCAATCTCTGATCACTAACTTAATTTCGCTGAAATTAAGTTCAAAAACTCCGTCCTTGTTTTTTCTTTTAAAAATTCGCCGGTAAAGGCCGATGTTGTTGTAACCGAATTTTGTTTTTGTACGCCGCGCATGCTCATACATAGGTGGCGGCATTCAATAACAATACCTACACCCAGGGGCTGTAAGGTATCCTGTATGCAATCCCTTATCTCGTTGGTTAAACGCTCCTGCACCTGCAAACGGCGGGCAAATACATCAACTACACGCGGTATTTTACTTAATCCAACCACATAACCATTAGGGATATAAGCAATATGGGCTTTACCAAAAAACGGCAGCATGTGGTGCTCGCACATGGAATATACCTCAATATCTTTCACCACTACCATCTGGCTATACTCCTCTTTAAACATAGCCGAATTAAGGATCTCTTTAGCATCAAGGTCATAACCATGTGTAAGGTATAACATGGCTTTGGCTACGCGCTCGGGTGTACGTAACAAACCTTCACGATCGGGCTTTTCGCCTATCTGTTTCAGTACATCTTTATAATGAGCCGAAAGGTTACTGATCAGTTCGGGGTTATAACGGTCAATTTTTTCGTAGCCGTTAATACCTTCATCCCTGTCGGGTATCGCATCTTTATTGATCATTGTACAGGTTTAATCGCCAAAATATTCGGCAGAGTTATTTTCGGTTTCATATAATTTAACCGAATGTAAAAAAACACCGTCATAAGCTTCAATCGGCGCTTTTAACTGGTTAAAAATTTCAATGCAAAGCAATTCGGTCGATGCCATTTTACCGGCCATAAACTCAACATCCTTATTAATATTCTTATGGTCAAGCTTTTCAATCACATAATCGTTAATAATTATCTTCAATTCTTTCAAATCAATTAAATAACCGGTTGCGTGTGTAACCTGCCCTTTTACGGTGACAAAAAGATTGTAGTTATGGCCATGCCAGTTTGGGTTAGCGCATTTGCCAAAAACTTCGGCATTTTTTTCTGCGCTCCACTCCTCGCGGTACATCCTGTGTGCCGCATTAAAATGTTCTTTGCGCGTAATATATATCATCATAATAATTGTGGCTGCAAATATACAAAACAAAATAAGCGTTTGTTTTTATCTTAGTGGTCAAAATAAAAATGACATGCGGATATTAATTGTTGCTGCTACCGTGCCCGAGGTTATGCCTTTAATAGAGGCTTTGGCTTTACAAAAGGCCGAAGAAGAAAATTTATATACCCCCCGCCACGCCTCAATAGCCAATTGCTCGGTACTAATAACCGGTGCCGGGATGGTGCCCACGGCATTTGCGTTAGCCCGGCATTTGCCCCGTAATGTGTATCACCTGGTAATTAACCTGGGTATTGCAGGCAGCTTTGACCGCGCTATCCAATTGGGCGATGTGATAGAAATTACCCAGGATACTTTTTCGGAGTTAGGTGCCGAAGATGATAAAAGGTTTATCAGCATTGAAAGGCTGGAACTGGGCGCAAGCATTTTTAAACCAACCACGGGCATAAGCTATTTCACCAAAAAAATAAGCCTCAACAAGGCCACCGCAATTACGGTAAATACGGTTCACGGCAATGAAGAATCTATAAAGAGCGTTGTCGAAAGGTTAAACCCGCAGCTGGAAAGCATGGAAGGCGCCGCATTTTTTTATGCCTGCCACGAACTGAAGGTACCCTGCATACAGATCAGGGCAGTGTCAAATTATGTAGAAAAACGCAACCGCGACAACTGGAACATAGGGCTTGCTGTAAAAAATCTGAATAACTTTGCTTTGGAATTTTTGAAAGGATTGTAAGGTTGATAGGTTATACGTGCTATGTTTTACGTTGTACGTGTTTTTTGTGACAAATCAACGTATAACGTCCTACGTAAAACGTATAACGTAATGAAACTAACCCTCGGCTTTTCTCCCTGCCCTAATGATACCTTTATTTTCGATGCCCTCATCCACCATAAAATTGATACGGAGGGATTGGATTTTGAGGTTTTTTATGATGATGTAGAAACGCTAAACCAAAAAGCATTTAAAGGCGAACTGGATATTACCAAACTCAGCTATCACGCCTTTGCTTATGTGGCTAACCAATATGTTTTGCTGGATGCAGGCAGCGCCCTGGGCTTCGGCGTCGGGCCATTATTAATTTCGGATTTCGAAATTTCAATTTCGGATTTACAGAACGGGCAAATTCGAGATCGGAAATTCGAAATTCGAAATCCTTTAATTGGCATCCCCGGCAAATACACTACCGCCAATTTTTTATTGGGACTGGCTTTCCCGCTCGCTACTAATAAGCAGGAACTTGTTTTCTCGGATATCGAGAACGCGGTACTTGATGGCCGTGTAGATGTGGGCTTAATTATCCACGAAAATCGCTTTACTTACCAGGATAAAGGCTTAAAGAAAATCATCGACCTGGGCGATTACTGGGAAAAACAAACCGGCTGCGCCATACCCTTAGGCGGCATTGTGGCTAACCGCAAACTGCCGGTAGCTGTTCAGCATAAAATTAACCGGGTTTTGCGCCGCTCGGTCGAGTTTGCTTTCGCCAACCCAAAATCGGGGTTGGATTTTATTCGCCAACACGCGCAGGAAATGAGCGAGGAAGTAATGTATAAGCATATTGAATTATATGTAAATAAATACTCGGTTGATTTGGGCGAAGAAGGCAGGAAGGCGATCAAACTGCTTTTTGCCACAGCTTTAGAAAAACATATCATCCCCGAAATTAAAGGAGGGTTGTTTTTGACCGATTGATAATACGGTTTAGGTTTTACGGATGATCCCTGTGCGAAAACGTACAATTATTGTAACGATAAGGAACAGCCAAATCGAAAAAAATACGACATAATTTATTGTTAATCAATAATATAACATCATGGCATTTGTTTTGATGGCTTGTTTTTGATAAATAGTAACCAGAGTGGCAAATCCTCTAAAACCCGAAAAACGGACCTACGCGCAGGACAGGTTCGATATCCTCATCAACAAACAAAGAAGCGGGCAGGCCAGCTTTGATGAGCTCACCGAGCTTGATGAAATTATTAACCGCTACCCGGGCATCCTCTCAAAAATATTGGAAGAAATGGAAGCGGAATCAAGGGGGTTTGTCGATACTGAGCCGGAAGACACCAATGATATTTTAGCCGGGAAGCCAATGAGCCTGGTTGAAAGGCTGAAAAAATTGGTTGGCCGTTTGTTCTGCGTGCTGGGGACAGAAATTAAATCGCGCTGTTTTTCATTAGGGCATATTTATCAATAACATACGAAACGTTATTGCAATGACGCTGGGGGAGAAAGGCACGCAAACAGGACCGTCTTTGCGAGGTACGAAGCAATCTCAAAAGTGATAGGCGGCGAACTTGCATGGCCGATTTGCATGTTCAGAGATTGCCACGCTATCGCTCGCAAAGACGATCTTTTGGACATTTTCAAATACCCCTACTACTTTACCGGTATATCCAACAACCCTTTTCCGGAAATATTACTAACATCCTTTAATTGCTTCGGTTCAACACCCCATTGACCATTAAACCAGGTAACATTGGTAACGTTAATACCCGAAGCGTTTTTAAGCCCCATCAACGCGTGGTTATCCTGCGGGGCAACTACCTTTACTGCCGATATATTCGCGCCTGTTACATCATCAAAAAACAAGGCGTAACGGCTATCGCGTTTTTCATAATTGAAGGTGCTGTTTTTAACAGTAATGCCTTCAACATGCCGGGCCCATAAGCCATATGAGGGCTGCACCTTTAAATCGCCAACATTGTACTGCCCTACGCCCATTTCGGGTGGCGTAGCAGCAGTATCGGCAAGGGCATTACCGCCTTTTACCAATACATTAATATCATTAAACGTAATGTTTTTAATATAGCCCGTATGCTTGCCATTGGGCAGTTTAAAATCAAGGCCGCCATCAACATCGGCAGCATCGGGCAATTTGTACCCGGCAACTATCGGGGTTGCTTTTCTTTGCGTGCCATCATACGTTTTCCACCTTTTGCCGCTATATGAACTGCCGCCATACACCTCATAAACATCTACCCCGTTCAATTTTATATCTTCTACCTGGCCAATGTTTACGTTTTTTATCAGCAGCTCGTTATGTTTGTTACCATCTTCGGTAAATGCGTATTTACCTGCATCGGCACCTATTACACGGCCGCGGTTTGATATGGAAACAAAAAAGGGTGTTGAGCACCGGTACATTTTTGACCGCGAATGGATAGTCCCGGTAAAGCCGCTGTTGAGCTGAACGTTTTTAATGTGCGCGCCATCATTTGCCGAAATTGAAAAACCGGCCTTATTAGCGCCTAATACATAAATATTATCTACATACACATCCATCATATCGTCAGCGGTTTCTGAGCCTAACTGTACCAGGTTGCAGTTGGTATCGCCAATAATGTTGCGCACTTTATAATTGCGCGCGGGCCGGGTAAACCCAAGGGAACAATCAGACCCCAATTTTATAATATCATCTGATGTTGTTTTTACGTAGATATTGGTGGCATCAACATTATTGCAGCCCATAAAATCAAAAATATCGCGGCTGTTTGATACAGATTGTTTACCCATATAATCGTCATGGATGTTGATACCATCCGTACCCGTGGCTAACAATACAAAATGGCCGGATCGGTCAATATTCAGCATATTATCTGCGGCTAATTTGGTTGTGCCTTTGCCCATATAATACGGCTCATCTTTATCCGCATCATACCAAAGGTCTTCTTTACGATATAGGCCCCCTATTTCAATATGGGTACATTGTTTTAGCGCGAATATCTTATCGGCACGGTTATCGGGCGCGTTGTTCATTACCCGGTCGCCGTTAACCAGGTTGCCATTGCCGGTTATCCTGCCATTGCCTATTATCTTCACATTATCTAAACGTTCGCCAAAAAACAGGGCGTTATGAAAATATTGATGGCCAACATCCTGTTTGGTCATGTAATTTTCAGGATCGGCATAAGGGTTAAAATCGGTAGGCGAAAGGCCCGAACGGTATTTTTTATCGCTAAACCAGGTGGTTTCGGGGGCATCATTTCCCTTCATGGCCTGTATGGTAGCATCCTTACCCACGTACAGGTAAACGTTGCTTTTAAGATGAATGGTGCGTGCCGAATAAACGCCTTTGCTAAATAATAACGTTCCACCCCCAATTTCATTTAAATAGGTAATAGCATCATTTATCTTATCCGTATTATCTTCAGCCCCATCGGCAATAACACCATAGCTTTTTATATCCAGCTTGCCCGAGTAAAACCGGGCGGTATTTGATTCGCCTTTGTTTACACCATCGGCAACCTTTAGCTTAAAGGCATATTCCCGGTTAGGCAATAAATCCGACACTGTGGCCGTAGAATTTTTAAAGTTAAGCCTGGCGGTTGTTGACGGTTTCCAGGTTTTACCTTTATCTGTTGATTGAAGTAGCTGTGCATGGATCTGGGCATCGGCTGCCCATTTAAAAGTCGCGCTGGTATAAGTATCGGCCGTTTCGTTGTATTGAAGGTTTTTATCTATCACCCGTTCAAAACCGGCAATGGTATTAGATACTTTCAGGATAACTTGTTCGGCCCCCGAACTGGTTAACCGTTCGGGCTGCGCGGTAGTATAATTTGCACTGAAAATATAGTCGCCGGTATGATTTAGGTTTACATTTTGAAATACAATTTTAAGGTCGGCGCCATTGTCGGGCCGCAAATCCAGGTGAGTGAAGGTTACCTTTTGTCCGCCCCCGGCAGATCTGCTTATGGCCACATCGCCGACCTTGGTATAAGAATAATGTGTACCAGTGCGGCCGATGGATTGTGTTGCCAGGTCTTTTAACTTTACATCACCACGGCCTATAACATTAACAGTAGTATTGTCCATGTCAGCATTTATCCCCGCCGGTAAATAAATGTTTACGGTTACATCGGGGCTTCGTTGCCCGGCTTTAAAGCAAAGTGTTAACGTGTTATTGGTATTAACAGTAACGCCGCTTTTATCTAAAACAAGTTGCCCCGTCATTGCCATTTGTTTGGTAACTATTTGATAGGTTTTTGTTGATTTTCCATCGGCGGCTGTAACCGTTAAATGGTCGCCGGTAACAACAGTTCCTTCATTTTTAGCAATGCCCTGTTTATCCGTAATGCTGTATTTCTGTATAGCACCATCTTTAGATGTTAGCTCCAAAAGCAATTGAGTAACATCAGCTGTTGTAGCAACCAAACCTTTGTCTTCTGGTGTATCAACGGTGTATTGGTAAGTAGTGCCGGTAACAACCGCTAAGGTATCGCCATGTATATAAGCAATATGGGCAGCGTTTTTGCCGGGTTCAATTTGTGTTGCCAATGGTTTTTGCGCCAAAGCAATACGCAAAGCGCTGCCCAGCATTATTGATGTTATGAATAATGTTTTAAAAAGGTTTTTGTGCATGGTGCTGATTCTTAAACTTTAACAGGCAAGGTTGCGCCGTCTTTAATCGTATAGCTATGTATGTTATCTCCTTCGGTTACGGTAACCGTTAGTTTTTCTTTGTCCTTACGGGATATTTGCATATCAAACACTTTACCAAAAGCGTGAATGTTTTTCAATGCCATTTGGTTCCATTGTTTAGGCAGGCGCGGGGTACAGTCAAAACTGTTAAACCCGGTTGGCCGCATGCCAAATAGCCCTTCGGTAAATATCCGGCAATACAAGCCACTCTCGGCAGATAGGTGCCGTTGGTTACCCTCGGGATAAGCTTCTACCGGGTACGGAACGTGCTCGCCTAAAAGCCTGCGGCGCGAGTAATAATGCAGAAAATCCATTGCCCTGTCAGTTTCCCCGGCCTGTAATACACCGCGCAGGGCGTATAAGGTTGAGCGGTCCCAAAAGGTTTCTTTCCCGGCTTGCGTAGCCAGGCCATCTGCCGTCCATAACCTGGGCGAAAACAGCGCGTCAATTGTTCCTTTGCTTCGGGTAAAAATGCCTTCGGTTAAGGGTAAACATATCCAGGCGCGCAAAACATCGTTGGTTTCGTAATATCGGTAGGTTTCAAAACCTTCTACATTAGCGCCAAAGTACTTGTCAATGTTGTTTCGCAGCTCGGCGACTTGTTTACTGTAGGCATCGGTTTGTGCTTTGGGCTGGTTCAACTGTTTACCCAGCATAGCTGCCGAAACCAATGCATCATAATACAAACAATTGGTTGACAGGTTGGCTTTGCCCGATGGGAAACGCCCTTCCAGTTCATCACTGTTTGATTCAACTACGCCCTTGTCGTTTATTTTGCGGTGGCTGTACTCCAGGCACCAGGTAATAAGCGGCCACAGCGCTTTTGCCGAATCGGCATTGCCGTTAGCCAGTGCATACCTCGAAGCGCCGTAAGCTATCATGGCCTGGTCGCCCCTGTCGCCCGCGCCGTTCCAAAAAGTATCGCCCTCGGCTACTATCGAGCTTGGTATAGGCTTGTATTCGGGGTTCATGTACCTGGCAAACATACGGTAACAGTTCATGGCCGAAAGGTTGCCGATCCTATCGCCCGAAAAGGCGAAGAAAGGGCTCACGTATTCGGCCTGGTCATTGGCCCAAATAGCTGCGTAATAAGACAATCCGCCCGGACCATGCATATAACCGCCTTTTGTTTTATAAATACTTTCGGTAGCGCGTATTTTGGCAAAGGCAAACTCGGTATTCAATATGGTATCGGGCGTTTCTAATTGCAGCGGCGCCTGTATTTCGGCAACGCGGTTTTGCCTTGCTTTCTCCTCACCGGCAATATTAACCGGAATGGGTAATGAAGGATGATCAGTAGCGAGGTAACAAACCGCGAACGTGGCCGATTTGCCGGGCGCAATTACACGGCTGCCCTCATCAACCGTTTTCATGATTATAGTATGGGGAGCTGATTTGCTACGGGCAGTGTCGGTAGTAACTTCCCGTTTCAGGTACTCCATAACCACCGTTACCGGCTTATCGGTTACGTTGGTGAACGCGAACTTTTCAATAGCCATAGGCTTATCAACCGACGGGAAAAAGCTGCGGTCTATTTTTACCTGGGCGGGGTTGCCGGCTTGCGCCGATATATTCATGATGCCTTTATGGCTAAAACTTTTAACATTGAAGGCCATATTGCCCGAGCGCCTTTTGGGCGAAGCGATAAAACTAAGCAGCCTGTTATTGATGTAGATGCGGGGCAGCTCATCGTCATGAAAGGTATATGAAATGTGGCTGCGGGTATCATCAGGCAGCATGCGGAAGGTTGGGAAAACTACCGTACGGTTGATGCTGCATACCCCCGCGGTATCAATGCCGTACTCTACCCATAGCGATACCTTTTCGCCAGACATTTCGATATGATCAGCATGTGGCAACCTGTCTTTTACCGTCCAGGTTATACTCCCGTTTGGGTTAATCAGCCACCGGTCGGTTTGAACCGGCAAAACTGTTTTTTGGGCAAACGCCGGTAAACTTAAGATAGAAATGAGTGCGGTAATAATTGCTTTGTTGCTGATCGGTATCATGTAATTTTGTTTAAGCTGCAAGTTTACCATCTATAATTAATTATTTAACAGGCTTGTCCGCTATAGCTTTTTCTTTTATTCCTGACAGATGATTATTTAATAATTTCACGTCGGCTCCGCTGCCCCCTTCAACACGTACAAATGATTGGGCTGTGCCTTTTACCTCCATATTGGTTATTTTGGCCCCGGTCACATCTTCTAACCGGATTATAGATTCGGCTCCCGAAGTTTCAGGAATGGGCCAGTTATTCAATTCAATATCCTTCCCATCCTCGCAAACAAATGCCGGGCGCAGGTCATTGCTGCCCAGGGTAAACCTGATGTTGTTAAGCTTTAACCCTTCTACATGCCTTGCCCAAACCCCATAAGCCGGAACCAGCGGACCGAAGGTTTTTACTTCGGGATATTTATCAATGGCCTCGGGCACAACTTGCCGTGCATTAGCCGTAGTGCCACCGCCCGCTAATTGTATCTCGATATTTTCGAGTGTGAGGTTTTTGATATTATGGCCTGGGATACCGGTAATTAATATTCCTGATGGTGGCATAAGCTGTGCGTTATCAGCTGCTTTGGCTTTTACGTTCCTGATGGTTACGTCTTCTAAAGTCCCGGTTTCCTGTTTGGTGTCCTGGTCTTTACGGAACACGCTTAACCTCGACCCCAGGCGGATAAGTATAGGGGTCTTAACTTCTACCATGGTAATGTCCGAAATTTCAATATCGTGCAGGTGCGCGCCATCAACGCTAAGCAGTTTAATACCGCCGTTATTAGTGTTGTAGATGTAGCAGTTAGAAATTTTAATATGTTCAAACGCAGCCATTGATTCTGTCCCCATTTTAATAGCGCCCTGGCTGCTTTTTAGGCGCATACCACTTATAACAATATTACTGCAAGGCATTTTGCTCGACGTGGTTTTAAAGCAAACCGCGTCATCGCCGCTTTCAATGTCGCTGTCTTTGATCTGCACATCCTGGCAGCCGTCAATATCAATACCATCATTGTGGGCCACGCCTACGCTTACTATCTTAATGTTTTTTATGCTGATATGCCGTGTTTGAAAGTAATGTGATGTCCAGGCGGCAGAATAGTGCAGGGCAATACCGTCAAGGGTTACGCCATCGCACCGTACAATTTGAAGCAGGAAAGGGCGTCTGCCCCAGCGCTGCCCTTCGGGGCGGGTATCCGTCAATATCTGTTTTGCCTTAACGGCTGCGCCCTGCCCGTCAATTATACCTTCGCCTTCAATGCCTATGTTTTTTGCATCAACGGCCACAACCAACGCCCAACCCACATTAATGCCCAACCCTTCAGTAAAGGGATCAAGGTTTTGGTAATCGTTAACATCGGTACTGCCTAATAAAACGGCCCCTTTTTGAAATTGCAGCGTAACATTGCTTTTCAAGGCTATAGTGCCCGATAAAAACCGCCCTTCGGGAAATATCACTTTACCGCCGCCGCTTTTTGTGCAGGCATCAATGGCTTTTTGTATAGCATCTGTATTTAAAACAATGCCATCGCCTTTAGCGCCATAAGCTACAATATTAAAATCGGCGGCATATAATCCTGTGCTTAACGCAAGTGTAATTATAGTGAGGATAAGTTTTACCGGGTGGCTTGGTTTCATTTATTACAGTATTACTTTTTAGCGATCTTTTCTGCTTTTATCATTTCTGTGCCGGCCATTAAAAACGCGCCTAATACATGCGGGTCATTCAACTCTTTTGGGCGGTTGTAATAAAAGCGGATATCCTCCTCCATGTTTGTGCCTATACATACATCTTCAACTTCGCCATTGGCGGTTACTTTGGATGACAGCCCTTTCCAGCCCTCGCTGGCAATAGCCAGGTATTTCGGGTTTATCCAGCCTTCATTTACGGCGTGGGCAACCGCGTAAGTAAACATGGCGGTAACTGAGGTTTCAAGGTAAGAGTCGGGTTTGTCTAACACCTGGTGCCATAAACCGGTTTGATCCTGGTAACGGGCGTAGCCAACTATCTGCCTTAATAACAACCGGATCAGTTCGGCACGTTTTGGGTGATTGGCAGGCAGGTTATCTATCAATTGAGCCTGGGCTACAGCAAGCCAACCATTTGCACGGCCCCAATGGGCTACACCGTTCATTTCCACATCCGAGTAATAGTTATGGAAGAACAGGCCGGTGCGGTCGTCATACAGGTATTTGTTAAAGTTTTCTACTTGTTTAATGGCATCATCAAAGTAGCGGCTATCGCCGGTTAGTTTTCCCATACGGGCCAAAAATGGCACACTCATGAACAGGTCATCGGCCCATATAGTGCTGCTTCGCGGCTGGGGGCGACATAGCGTCCCATCCGGCAGGCGAAGCTGTTTATGCGAGATGTATTCAGTAGCCTTGTCCAAATAGGCACGATATTCTTTTTTATGGGCAAGCGCGTCCACATCACAAAGCCCTGCCGACATTGCGCCGCAGGCATCCAGGTTACTCATGCCAAAATAGGCACCATACTCAGCCCTGGGTACCTTGGCTTTGTGTTGGGCTTCAAAATACGCCAGGTTGCTGAATATAAAATCAAAGTTATGCAATGAATAATCCGAATATTTGGTGTCATTCAGCACAGCGGCGGTTTGCATCATGCCAATGGTTAACACGCCATTTACATACATCCATTTGTTGTAAGTGCTTTCGGCTTTTATATCAGCAGTTGGTGCAAGGCCCTGTGTTGAGGCATATTTTTCGCCGGTTTTGCTGTTTACAAACTGGAACGAAGTGTTTTGTATGGTATGATTGGCTACACGCCGTACCAGTTCTTCGGTATTGGATGTTTGCGCGAATGTTAGGGCCGGGAAGGCCATCGCGAGGATAAATAATAGTTTTTTCATATTATGGTTATTTTAATAGCGTTATTTTTTAGCTGATGCCCTTGTCTTTTTTACCTGGGCTACGGTAATAGCAGTGCCTTTATTTTTAAAACTGTTGCGTATGTATGTTAAAACATCCGCAATTTCCTGGTCTTTCAGGAAATTATGTGGCGGCATATTGTTTGAGTATGATTCGCCGTCGATCTCAACCGGCTGCATAAAGCCATTTAGCACCACTTTAATTAAGCGCGTTTTATCGCCATTAACATAAGATGTTTTGCTAAGCGGAGGGTTCATATTTGGCACGCCGCCGCCATCAACCTGGTGGCAGGATAAGCAATACTGTGTATAAACCTTTTGGCCGTTCGCAATTGAACTTGCTGATACTGCCGGAGTTTTTGAGTGCGCTTTAACAGCAGGTTTGGTTTGGGCATGTAATTGCGACAGACCAAATGCAAATAATAAAGCGATAGTTAGTTTAATTTTCATTGAAATATAGAGCATGTTAAATTACTGAATTACTTTTTAGTGTATATAATGCGATAGATAAAACCTTTTGAATCGTCCGTTACATATAATGAGCCATCGCTGCCTTGCGCTAAACCGCATGGGCGGTGATCCGCCCTCCCTGCCGCGGTTTTTTGTGCCGAACCGGAGAAGTTGTCGGCAAATACTTCCCAATCGCCTGCCGGTTTCCCATCTTTAAATGGCTGAAAAACTACACAATATCCTTTTTGAGGTTCGGGCGCGCGGTTCCATGAACCATGAAAAGCTATAAAAGCGCCATTTCGGTATTTTTCTGGAAACATCTTACCGGTATAAAAAAGCAACCCATTTGGGGCCATGTGGCCGGGGTATGCTGCCACTGGGTCGAGGTATTTAGGATCGGCCTCCTTTTTGCCATCGCCCCCATATTCGGGGCCTTGTATTTTCTTATGCTGAATTTCATCATAATACATAAATGGGAATCCGGCGTTATCGCCTTTTTTTAAGGCGTACATACACTCCGCAGGTAACTCGGCCGATTGTTTGGTATCATATAACTCGGGCCATGAGCTGTTTAAATTATCGCGGCCATGCTGCATTACAAATAACTGGTTATCCTGCTGGTTCCAGTCAAGCCCTACAATATTGCGCAGGCCTGTAGCATAACGGATACCGTCTTTATAGGTCTGGTTAAGCTTATCGGCTTTAAATTCCCACATCCCACCTGCCGAATCTAACAGCGGGCAGCCGGGTATGCCGGGCGAATGATAGCCACGGTCCTGCACCTGGCAGGCACTTAATGGCGAACCAATATTTACATAGATATTGCCAACATTATCAAGCACTAATGATTTTGTTTCATGCTGCCGCCCTGCCTTTAAACCCATGACTATCCTTTCAGGTTCGGCCTGGTTTATCACCTCATTCTTGTCATTTAGCTTATACCTGAATATTTCGGTATTTGATGAAGCATACAGGTACCCGTTTTTGATATATATGCCCGTACCGCCGTAATTGCCAAAGCCGCCCGTAATTTGCGCCCGGCCATCACTGCCTTCGTGCAAAATTATAACGCCTTTGCCATCTTTTGGCTTTGCCAATTTTACATAAATATCGCCCTGTGGCGTAACGGTTAGGTGCCGGGCTTTGGCAGCTATATCCGCTACTTTTAGCGCACCAAACCCATCGGGCAGCTTTAAACCTGCATTGTCTGCATCCGGCACTACATTAACATCTGCTTTGAGCGCATATAACGACACCGTTGCCATTGTAACCACCGGTAGCAGATACCTTAATACTTTCAGTTTCATATTTGTTATTCCTCTTTTACTTTTAGTTCAACTTTTATGCAGTAGCCCCGGTAACCAGCCGGGGCGTTGAGAGAAATTTACTGCATCCGGAAGATCTTTATTACTATAGTGTCATTTGGTTAATTCCATCCCGGGAATACCCGGCTATTATCATAAGCCGGCCCGGTTATGGTTGCGTCAATTTGCGATTGTGGAATTGGCCTTATCACATCAAATGGCTGAATATTTGGCCCTGCATCAAGATTGTGTAACTTGACACGTTGCAACAAGGTGCCTGTTCTAACCAGGTCCTGCCAGCGCGATAACTCGCCGCATAGTTCCCTCGAACGTTCATCCATGATAAAGTCAATAGTCATACTTGATAAGGTAACATCCATAGCGGCTACATTGCCGGTTGGATATGCTGCCCTTTCGCGGATGGCGTTAACATAAGGCAATGCTTCTGATGGGCGGTTATCCATTATCAAAGCCTCGGCAGCTATCAAATACGTTTCGGCAAGGCGATAAATAATAATCGGCCTTATTGACGGTGCGTTCTGATCGGTGCGCTTATCATCATAATACTTGGTCATTGTAGGATAAAGGGTGTTTACATACTTGCTTGGCGGCAATACCTGGTAACGGTATTTGGCAATTTGCGCGGCAGTAAGTTCATAACCGGGCATCCATATCGCGGTATCACCAACCGTAAACTTGGGCTTGCCATTAGCAACGGGTATGGTTGCAGCATTGTTAGCTATCCATACAGATTGAAACGATTTATAATACCGTGTATCGTTGGTTTTATCCTTAAATGCGGTATCGGTAAGCCAGCGGGTAGGCATTACGCGGGCGTAAGGGCGCCCATCCATTACATCCCTCTGCATGCCCGGTTGCAATTCGTACCGTGATACAAAAAAGTGGACGTATAAATTATCAGGCCCGCTATTGTTTTGCGTAGCCGAGCCATTGTAAGCCAGGCTTGAGGTATGCTGAATGGTCCATAATACTTCAGAGTTTGTTTCATTCCCTTCCGCGCAAACCTTTCCAAAATCGGGCAATAGCCTTACGCCACCGGCAGGCCCGGCGGTGTTAATAACATTTGCTGCCATTGCGGCGGCATTTTTAAAGTCATTAGGTTGTTTTGCCACGGTATAACCACGGGTTAAGTAAACCTTAGCTAAAACGTGCATAGCCGCAATTGCGGTTGCCTTACCCGGCAGTATGCCGCTTGTTTGAGGCGTGGCAGGCAAACCTGCTATGGCGTCTGTCAGATCCTGAACAATAAAAGCATACACATCAACCATTTTATCGCGCGATGCGGATAATGTTGGCACTGATTGAAAGTGGGTATTTAAAGTAACATCGCCCCAGTTTTGAACCAATATGAAATAATAGTTTGCCCGTAAGAATTTGGCTTCGGCTACCATTTCGGCTTTTGTAGCGGCGCTGATGCCTGCTAAAGCCGGTGCATTATCAACCAAACCATTACAGGTATTGATGTAAGTATAACAGTTTTTCCATATACCCGATATGGTGCCGTCTGTTGTAAGGTAGCCACTGCTATACCTTACCAGGGCGCTTGTGCCATCGCTGCCTGCCCTAAACTCATCGGTACCGCCAACAGCCATCTCGAAATAGGTATCAGGCCCGTAAATGGTCCTGAACCCGGCGTATGCCGCGTTTAACCCGGCCTGGAAGCCCTGTTGTGTTGTAAAAAACTCGGGCGTTAAGCCTGATACGGGTACTTCATCCAGTTTTTTATTACAACCTGAATTTATTGCTACAATAAAAAGGCTGATTAATAAATATATTGATATTCTCTTCATAACTATCTTATTAAAGGGTTAAATTAACTCCAAACGTCATTGACCATGTAGCAGGCGTATTCTCAGCAAGTGTTCCTGCCGATTCAGGATCTATACCATGAAAATTATTTACATAAGGTGAAAAGAGTGTAAATGGATTTTCGGCAGTCGCATATATTCTTAGTGACCGCACACCCATATATTTCACTATACCCGGGGGCAAATTGTAGCCTATGCCCAGGCTCCTGATCTTAACATAAGTAGCGCTGAAATAGCTAAGCGTTGACGAATAAGCCGGATTAGTTAAGGCATTTGTAGGTTTTGGAAAATAATTTTGATGATTAAGCGGTGTCCAATAAGGGATATTAAGATTATTATAATTACCCTGTAAGGTGTTTAAGAAACTGCCGCTTTGATAGATGGCAGAAGTTAGCGTGCCACCTACCCTGTAGGCCGAAACCAGTGTAAAATCAAACCCTTTATAGGTAAAACGATTGGTAAAACCACCCGCAAATAGTGGCTGCGCAGTCCCAATTATCATCCTGTCGTTGGCATCCAGTTTTCCATCGCCATTGATATCCTGTACCCTTATTGAACCGATTACTGATTGGCCCCCGGTAAGGGTAAGGCCGTAAGCTTTCGCGGTAACGGAGTCGGCGTGGGTATTTTGCCATATCCCTATCTTTTTATAATCGTATATGCTGCTAAGCGGGTGCCCAACAAATAAATTGTTTGATATATCTATAGTGCTTCCATTAGCCAGCTGGGTTACCTTGCCCCGGTTAAAGG